>OJDV01000157.1_pt1 | contig 30054 bp, 26 predicted proteins | sample 1592911 | NCBI WGS metagenome assembly OJDV01 (sample SAMN05416860, study PRJEB24817) | seawater metagenome | isolation source: Sea water | place: Canada:Atlantic | collected 2013-11 | reverse complement strand
GTCGGCAGCGTCAGATGTGTATAAGAGACAGCTTAAAAGATTTGACATGTCAACTCATGATGGTCAGGGGCCACAATACTCAAAAATCGATTTAAACCATTTTCTTTAATTCACCAGCAGTATCTACCAATAGTTTTCTCTTGAACAATAATTGCCATTGTGTGCCACCCATTTGTGTCCATAATACAGATGATCGAATGCCTGCGAGTAAGATCGCACGAATTTTTTCTGTGATGGCAGGTTGTTTTAAGTGTTCTGGTTTGCCGCTAAGAATAATGCGGGGTTGTAAAAGGCTGACGGTAGAACTATAAACATTGGCCAATTTTGTAATGACAGCTGAAGATAATGGGTCATCGGGTAGTTGCAATAATTTTGAATCGAGAATGCCTTTTTGAATAATTCCCATATAATCATTACGTTTGTTTAGTTTGCGTTCTAGTGTTAATAAGGTCAATGTATATTTGAGCACAGTTAAGTAATCAGGATCACGGTTAAATGCATAACTGAGGGTTTTTAAACCTGTGTTGAGATTACCCATGTCAGAACCATAAATTTCACTCACTTCATCACAATCTAACACATATAAACTGTTGATTAAGGCATCATAACCATTTTGGTCTCTGACTTTACCAGTACTGGCCAATTCATTGGCGAAATAAGCGGCTTGGCAAACACCTGCCAGTGCGATGGTTCTATTTTTCATAATTAGTATCTATTGTTCTGTATAAAATTCACAAGTTTCAGTGAGTGTATCGGTGTGTTGGATTATACCACCACCTAGGCAAACATTGTCATCATAAAACACAACAGATTGTCCTGGTGTCACTGCTCTTTGCTTGTTATCAAAATCAACTTGGATCAAACCATTGTCATTTTCTGTAATGGTACAGCTTTGATCAGGTTGACGGTAGCGGGTTTTGGCTTTACATCTTAAGGGAAAAATGGGTTGTTGGCCAGAAATCCAGTTTAGGTCTATTGCAACGAGTGATTGGGATAACAATAAAGGGTTGTCACCACCTTGTATGGCAATTAATTCATTGTTTTTGTGGTTTTTCGCCACCACAAACCAAGGCAATGCTGGCGCGTCTTTGACTCCACCAATACCGAGACCTTGTCGTTGACCAATGGTGTAATACATTAATCCTGTGTGTTGACCAATCACAGTTCCTTGATCATTAACGATATTGCCAGGATTTGGTTTTAAGTATGATGCCAAAAAAGTTTGAAAGTTTTTCTCGCCGATAAAACAAATACCAACCGAATCTTTTTTGTCATGAACCACTAAATCCAGTTCTTGGGCCATTTCTCTGACAACAGGTTTGTCAATTTTTCCTAATGGAAATAAAGAATAGGCCAACTGTTCTTGAGTGATGGTGTAAAGAAAATAGCTTTGATCTTTGTTGTTGTCTTTGCCTTTAAGTAGGCGAAATTTTCCATCTTCAAAATCTTTGTCAACATAATGTCCAGTTGCCATGAAATCAGCATTTAAATCTTGTGCATTTTCTAGAAATGTTTTGAATTTGATTTCACGGTTACACAAAATATCTGGATTGGGAGTGCGGCCAATTTTGTATTCATTCAGAAAGTCTTCAAACACAAAATCCCAATATTCAGATGCAAAGTTACGCAAATGAAGTTTTACCTTGAGTTTATCGGCAACTGATTGGGCATCTTTGACATCATCATCGGCACTACAGGTTTCTAGAGTATCGTCTTCTTCCCAGTTTTTCATGAACATGCCTTGCACAGCATAGCCTTGATCTTGGAGCAGGGCAACACTGACAGATGAATCGACTCCACCTGACATGCCTACAATAACTTTAGTCTGTTTGTTTTTGCTTGTCATAATAACTGAAAAAATCTAAATCAAATTTCTTGCCAGCAATATAGTGGTCAATGTGGTGTAATACAAGTGGGCTGCGTAACCGGTGAGCGTTTTGGGCTACTTCATCACGACTCATCCATAATGCTCTAATAATGCCATCATCTAATTTTTGATCGGGGAAATGCTCAAGTGCGATACCTGCAAAACAAGCCCTCAAAAAATGTGTATCGCTGTTGGGTGAGGTCCATTGGGCAAATTCAATCATATGAGAAATCTTGATCTTCCAAGCGCTTTCTTCCAATGTTTCACGAATGGCAGCTTGTATTAGTGTTTCACCTTCATCCAAGTGGCCAGCGGGTTGGTTAAGTAATTTTTTTCCATGTAAATCTTCTTCTACCATAAGAAATTTGTTGTCTTTCTCAACAATGGTTGCAACTGTTACATGGGGTATCCAATCTTTGTTCATTCAATTCGGTTTTTAATTTCAGTTGCGGATTATACGATAATATCTTTTTTTTTGCCAAAAAAAAGGGTCTCACTAATGAAACCCTTTTTCAAATGTGCCATTTATCTATCTTTTGGCGTAATTACTCATGGTTGAGTTTCTGCTACTGTCACCAGTTTGACCTGGGTCGCGCATATCGGCAGTATGACACCAACCTGTTTTGTGACCACGGTTAGTTGCACCGCTGAGTTGACCACGTGATTTTTCAATAACACCATCTTCTGGATCGCTTAAGAACAAATCTGTTCCTAAACTACAGTAATCATATCTCCACCATTTAGTAGCAAATGATGTGGTGTAATAGTTAACTTGGTTTCTTGCCCAAGTTGGAATACCTGCTAACCAAGAAGAAGCACCTGAAGTAGTTAAGTTAGAATTGTACCCACATCCAACTCCAAATACATCACCTAATGCAGCCAAATTTCCTGCCAATGGTGTGCCTTGGTAAGGTGTACCTACAGTTTGGATCATACGGCTACCACTAGAATAATCTAAGCCACTCCAATAATAAGTATAAAGATGCAAACTGGCAGCACCACCTTGAGAATGAGCCACTACACCGAATGAAGGATATTGGGCACCAAAATCTCTGATTCTTCTTGCAAACTCATCGTGAGAACGGTTTTGATCAAAATCAGCAAACGTAGCAGAATCGCTAAATTGGCCAGCATAAGATCCCCATACATTGCTTGAACAATAACCATGAACCAATAAAAGTTTGCCACCAGCTGCTTTTTCAGCAGCGTTAGCATCAAATGGACGTATGCCCATCATCATTTCATTGGTAATACCACCACTAAAACTTTTATCTGCAGATTTTTCAATATGACCTATTTCTAGGTTTATATTTTTCTTGTTCACAAGCGGGATGAAATGGTTCGCATCTTCAATTCTTAAATTGCGAAGTTCGTAATTATTTGCCACATTAGCCATTTCCAGCCAACGTCCGTCTAATTCAACGTTTAACTGACCATTATCCACATTAGTAATGGTACTGATCCATGAAACTGGAGACATTGAACCTTTTGTGTCTTCACCCCATACTTCAGCAATAATTCTGAAATAGTTGTCTGCTGTACTTAACTTCTCTACATCTAATCCAATTTTTAAACGGTTATCACCGGTTGAAGTGGCACTGACTTTGTTTGTGTCCATATATATTGATTGATCAATAACAGGCACAAAATGTTCAGTAGTACGATAAAATGGTGTGCCATTTGGGTTGGTTCCAGTTGCATTGATCTGAACTGTGTAATTTCCAGCTTCAAAGGTCTTAAAATCTCCTCCAAATAATCCATCGTTAGCTAGCTTGTCACCATGCATCCCATCATCATACATGGCATGTTGTTGTTGCAATCCATCTGGAGTTGTCACTAACATATAAGCAGAACTAATTGGTTTGAAATCTTTTAAAACTTCAATGGTGTCTTCATTGCTGGTACTTTGTGTTACAAAATGGATGTTGTGCCCTGTAATTTGGTCATCATTAGTTTTGTAAGAATTCAATTGATATTTGCTATCACTTGATACCAAAACAAAACCTTTTAACTGATCTGGTTCTCCAATAGATTTAACTCTTATTTTCCAATTGCCAGTGTCTATATTTGAAAACGAGTATTTTTCACCTGGGTAATTATTTTGCTCTAGACCAAATTTTGTTGAAATTGATTTTGAAGCTAAATCATCAATAGCGGTGACTTTATTGGTTAATGGATTTATCAATTCAACTTGCCAATTTTTTGATCCATTGGCAAATACCATAAAACTAAAATCATGGCTGTCTATTGCTAAATCAGAATCCCAAACCCAGTTTCCTGCTCTTGTTTCTTTTAAGTTGACAGGTAACAATGCCGTTTTTGAAACCAATGCACTTTGCTCTGGTTGGGCTTTTTGCATGAATTCAAATTCTGATGGCGGGCCTGCGAGTTGCTTATTGTTTGGTGTCTTAGCTGATAACACAGCAGGTAATAATAGTGGTATTATTAGTGACAATACTTTCTTCTTTTGTAACATTTTCTCTCCTCTCTTTTATATTAAATTAATTGTGTTTTGTCTCAAATATGTGTTTTTTAACTGATAAAAATTGTCACATTTGAAGTTTTTATTATTGGTTATTATCAAAACGCTGTTTAAAATAGCATAATAGGGCGTGGTATTCAAACGTTTGTTTGAATAAATGCATTTAGTTTGATTTATTTTGATTTTTAGCTTGATTTATTGCAATTTTTATTAATTGCAATTAGTCTTTCGATGTTGCCAATGTCATCCCATTGGCCTTGATAGAGTGTTCCTGTTACTTGATTCTGTAACATGGCTTGTTTAAGAAGAGGGACAACAGAAAACTTTCCATGCGAACATTCTTTGAATAGCTCAGGATTGTAGACTCCTATTCCAGAATAGGTGTGTTTTTTAGAGGATGAATTAGATGATAAGAATGCATTGTTTTCAATTGAAAAGTCACCATTAATATTGTGCTCTGGATTTTTTACCATAACCAAATGAGCCAATTGTGGGCTGTGGTTTTTTAAGGTTGAAAAGTCAAAATCAGTTTTAACATCGGCATTGACAACTAAGAATGGGTCGCTACCAATCAATGGCAAGGCTTTTAATAGCCCTCCACCTGTTTCAAGTGGTTCATTTCCTTCATAAGAATACCTGATTTCAACACCATACTGATTGCCATCTCCTAACTTTGTCATTATTTGTTGCGCAAGCCAAGATACATTAATAATGATTTTGGTAAAACCAGCTTTTTTTAAATTGTGAATATGGTGTTCTATTAATGTGGTTCCACAGACTTCAAGCAAAGGTTTGGGTTTGGCCAGTGTCAGTGGCCTCATGCGCTCTCCTTTTCCAGCTGCAAGAATTACTGCTCTCATAAGTTATCAATAGAAGGTGTTATGGCATCAATAATTGTCATGAATGGTTTTAATTCAGAATAGGATTCGCAAACACCTTTAATATAGTTCATGGTGCGATTAATGTCCTTAAGATAATTGGGTTTGTTATCACGGTAATTCAAACGGCAGAAAATGCCAACAGCTTTCATGTGTCTTTGCATGCCCATTAAATCAAACCATTTTTGCCATTGTGAAGAGGGGATGTCACAATCATTTAGTTGATTGTATGATTGTCTAAATTGATCTGATAACTCATTGATGTCCTCGGTTTTCCAAGTAATATAACAGTCCTTTAATAAAGAAACCACATCATAGGTTATGGGACCCAATACAGCATCTTGAAAGTCAAGAATACCAGGTTTTTGACCTTCGCAATACATGATGTTTCGGCTGTGATAATCTCTGTGAACAAATGATTGTGGCTGTTCCAAGGCATTGTTTATAAGTAATTTTTGAGAGTCTTCTATGATTCTTGTTTGCTCATCTGAAATCTCAATACCGAGGTGTTTTCCGATAAACCAAGTGTTAAATAATTCCAATTCTTGATTGAGCAATTTTTTGCCGTATTGTGGCAATCCATTGCAGGGAGTTTTTTGTTGAATGGTGGTTAAGCTACGTAATGCATCTTTGTATAGTAAGATGAAGTTGTCAATGTCTAGCACATCTAAGTATTGATCAGAACCCAAGTCAGATAACAATAGAAATCCTTGTTGTAAATCTTGTTCAATAACAACAGGTGCGTTAATACCGCTTTCTATCAACAAATTCGATACATTAATAAACGGTTGGCAATCTTCGTGTTCAGTTGGAGCATCCATCACAATAAATGTATTAGCATTTGAAAACACCCGCCAATAACTTCTGAAGCTGGCATCGCTTGATGCAGATTGTATGCTGCATTCTGGATCATTAAGTTTATCTTGTGCCCACTTGAGTAGGGCTTGGTTTCTAGTCACGGCGTTATTTGAAAATAAAAAATCAGTGTACTTTTGAATTTGATAATTTTCAAGTATTTACAAGCCCGAAATACAAAGTCAAAAGAATGGCTCCAAAAAGATTTAAAAATAAACCCATGCGCATCATTTGCTTTATAGAGACATGGCCGCTGCTAAATACAATGGCATTTGGTGCTGTTGCTACTGGCATCATAAACGCAAAGCTGGCGCTGATAGTGGCTGGTAGCATCAATACCATGGGATCTACATTTAATGCAGTTGCAGTGGATAGAAGAATAGGCATTAATACAGCAGTTGTGGCTGTGTTGCTTGTGACTTCAGTCAGAAATGTGACAAACAAGCATATAAATCCAACAATGAGCCAAATGGGGAAATTATTTAAAAACACCAGATTATCAGCAATTGATGCACTCAGTCCTGTTTCTCTAAATGCGGTAGCAATGGTTATCCCACCTGCAAATAAAAGTAAAATACCCCATGGAAGTTTGTTAACTTCTGTCCAGGTAATAATGGTTTTTTTTGATTCATTCTTTAACGTAAATAAAAGAACAACCGATAAAAGAGCCACAGATGCATCGTTGGCATAAGGTAAATCAAGCATAGCTTTCCAGCCGCCAAATGGTTCGACTCTGGTCATCCATAAAATGGCGGTTAAAAGAAAGACCATTAATACCTTTTTTTGTGAAGAGGTGAGTTTCAAATTTTCCAATTGATAATTAATGGGTTGATTGTTCAAGTGTCTTTTAAGGTAAAAAAATGTGATTGGAAACATAAATAGTAGAATGGGTAACACTTGTTTCATCCAGCTCATAAACCCAATGTCAGCAAGACCAGCTTCTTTAATGGATTGGATAAGGATCAGGTTTGGTGGTGTGCCAATGGGTGTTGCGATACCACCAATACTGGCAGCATATGCAATGCCCAATAACAAGACTACTGCAAACTTTTTAGATTCATTTTTATCGAGTATGGCTATGGCGATGGGCAATAGCATAAGTGTGGTCGCTGTGTTTGATATCCACATGCTTAAAAAAGAGGCGGTTAACATAAAGCTCAATAGGATTTTTGCTTGTGAATTTGTGCCTATGCCTTTAATTATTTTATTGGCAATGTATTTATGAGAATTGGTGGCAGACATGGCCGTTGATAACATGAAACCACCCAACAATAATAGTATTAATGGGCTGCCATAAGATTGTGCGACTTGTTTGCTGTCTAATATCCCCAATAGCGGGAAGGCGGCAATTGGAATTAAAGAGCTCACAGGTATGGGAAGTTTTTCAGTGACCCATAAACTCGCTGTTATTAGTGTTATAAATAATGTATGTGATTCTTTAATGGATAAATTTGAGCCATAAATAAAGTAGCCAACAATGAGAAAAAATACAAGAAAGGCAAAATTTTTGAGATTATTATTCATACATATATATAATGTAAAGTTATCCGTAATGAATTAGAAATATGAATTTATACAAACACAAGGAATATTGGAAGTAAATTTGGAATAAAATTCACTTTATCTATGAATTTAATTGTCACCAAAACAACATTTAACAATTACAATATACTTTAAAATTCAAACAAGTGTTTAAATTAACAAGAAATTAACATTTTTACTTGTAATTGTACCCACAAAAAATTTATCATAGTAGTTGTTTTAATCAGGGGACCGATAAATGCGTCTAAAATATTTTATAATTACAATCATATCAATCGTGGTATTACAAGCTTGTAGCAGTTCATCCAATGCTCCAAGAGCGGTAACTACTGTACCAGCAACCAATCCGGGTGGAGATCCAGCAACTGCGACAATAACTGCTTTATTTGCACCATCAACTGGGGTGCTTCCATTTCCTTCTAACTTATTGTTATCAGGAACTGGTGATTTAACCATAAACATTCCAGGTCTTGACGAAACTGATTTTGGAAACCCTCAAGTTGCATTAAACGCAATTGATGGATTTTCAACAAACGCTCCTTGGTCAACTGGTTTTTCTGCTCCAGTTGCACCGGCATCTGTTACTACAGGAAATAGCGTGAGGGTTTTTCAAGTTTCATTAACAGGCCCCGGTGGCGGAGTAACTGGTGTAACCAGAGAGTTGACTCCTGGTGTAGATTATGTAGCTGTACCAACTGGATCTGGAATTGCTGTCGTACCTCTAAAGGCTTTAGCACAATTAAGTAATTATATGGCTGTAGTAACAAATGGTATTACTGATGCTGCTGGCAACGCCGCTACACCAGATCAACAATATTTTATTGCCAAACGAACATCGCCATTAGTTGATGCCAATGGAAACAGTACTGATCCATTATTAGACAATCCTACCGCAGCTGCTCTAGAGCCATTACGTCAATTAACCAATTCACAAGAAGCAGCAGCAGCATCTCAAGGTATGGATCCTGCTGATATCGTTGTTTCATGGGTGATGACAACTCAATCAATTACTCCAGTACTAAGCGCAGTAAAAGCAATCAGTGGACCAGGTTTTAGCTCATTAGGTCCTACAGGATTAAATACCAGTGCCATTGGTGGTGCAGGTATTGCTGATATATGGATAGGTGTTCAAAGCAGCCCTTATTATCTAGGTGCTCCAAGCGCAGATAATCCAACAGCTCCTTTAAATACATTTTGGAAAGCCGCACCTGGTGCGTATGTTCCTCCATTTAATGCTTTTGGTTTAGACCCTACATCTACATATTTAACTTTTGCAAATCCAATTCCTGTATCCAATGGTGATCAAACTTACCCTGTATTATTAACATTGCCAAATGCCAATAGCGGACAGACAATGCCTGCTACAGGATGGCCAATAGTAATCTTTCAACATGGTATTACCAGAGACAGATCAGATATGTTGGCTATAGCTGACACAATGGCTTCTGTTGGTTATGCTGTGATAGCACAAGATTTACCTTTACATGGTATAACAGATACAACCAATCCATTTTATAATGAAGGAACCCCTTTCGCACCATTGGCCCAAGAAAGAACATTTGATTTGGACTTAGATGGTGATGGCGCTATTGATTCATCAGGTTCTTACACCATAAACTTAACTAATCTATTGGTATCAAGAGACAACTTAAGACAAGGTGTGGCAGATCTATTCTCTTTAGCTGCAACCATACCAACTATGGATTTAAATGCAGATGGTAATCCAGATTTTGATGGTTCAAAAATTGGTTTTGTTTCTCAGTCATTGGGTTCAATCACAGGCATTACATTCTTAGCATTGGAAGATACAGTTAATAACGGCGTTCTTTCTGTACCTGGTGGTGGTATTGCAAGAATGTTAGATGGTTCACCAACATTTGGCCCAAGTATTAGGGCAGGTTTAGCAGCAGCAGGTGTTGAAGCAGGAACTCCTGATTTCGATGCATTTATGGTTGTTACTCAAACTGTTGTTGATTCTGGTGATCCATTGAACTTTGGTGCCATTACTTCGGCAACAAACAATGTCTTGTTACATGAAGTGATAGGAGAAGTGGTTATTCCTAATGCGGTAGCTGGTGCACCATTGTCAGGAACAGACCCCCTAATTGCTGAAATGGGTTTGCCAATCATATCCAGTACAACTGTGAATCCTGATGGAGTGGATGCTGCAGTAAGATTTACAGCTGGAGATCATGGCAGTTTATTAAGTCCTGCAGCATCGCCTGCGGCGACTGTTGAAATGCAAACGCAGATGGCAAGCATGATTTCTTCATTAGGAACAGCCGTTGTTGTTACCGATGATTCTGTTATAGAAGGTCAATAAGGAGGAGATGAAAATGAAAAATATAAAACAAAATAAATTGAATGCTGCTTTAAAAGTAGCTTTATTAAGCTCCTCTTTAGGCTTGGTTTCTTTAGCAAATGCTGTCAGTTTTTCAAAAGGTGATTTTAATGCCAGTTGGGATACAACAGTTTCATATGGTGTAGGAGTTAGAGCTGAAGAACGCGATGAGAATTTAGTGGGTAAAGCTAACTTGAATCCATTTGTCGGTGTTAATCTAGCAACAGGACAACCAACTACGATTGCCGAACGAGATGCGGCTCCAGGTAGATGGTCGATAAATACAGATAATGGTAACTTGAATTATGATAAAGGAGATTTGATATCTAATGCCTTAAAAATAACTTCTGAATTTGGGTTTAGTTACAAATCTTTTGGTGGTTTTTTTAGAGCCACATCATTTCATGATTTTACCAATAATGACAAAGATGAACTATCAGAAACAGCCAAAGAATTTGTTGGCCAAAAAACAAGGTTACTTGATGCTTATGTTTACAAAAATTTTGATGTAGGTGACCGAGCTGGTACCTTTAGATTGGGTCGACAAGTTGTGAGTTGGGGAGAAAGTACCTTTATTCAACAAGGCATTAATGTTATTAATCCAGTAGATGTATCTAAAATCCGTGTGGCAGGAGCTGAATTAAAAGAAGCTTTCCTACCCATTGATATGGTTTATGCCTCTATGGATTTAACAACCAATCTTTCTGTAGAAGCATTATACATGCTTGAGTTTGAACAAATTGATCCAGATCCTGAAGGCACCTATTTTTCAACCAATGATTTTGGAACTCCAGGTGCTGAATATGTTATGCTTGGATTTGGTATCGCTCCTGAAGGAACTCCTGGTGCAACTGTTAGAAGAGCAATAAGACCTGGTGCTGATGATAATGGCCAATTTGGTGTGGCATTTAAGTATTATGCCACTGAATTAAATGACACTGAGTTTGGATTTTACTATTTGAATTACCATTCAAGATTGCCTTTGTTATCGGGTACTTCTATTGGAGCAAATGTTACAGATGATATCTTAATAACTAATCCTGAAAGTGCTGAATATTATGTTGAATACCCTGAAGACATTGATTTGTATGGTTTAAGTTTTAATACTACAATTAATAGTTTAGGTATTTCATTACAAGGTGAATTGTCTTACCGTCCAAATGTTCCTTTACAATTTGATGATGTTGAATTGTTATTGGCTGCATTAACGCCCTTAAACGCTGCTATTGGTGCTCCATATGACAGATTCTCTTCGCAATTGGGTGAATTTGGTGTCAATGAAAGAATACAAGGTTGGGAAAGGCATGAAGTCAGCCAATTCCAAATGACAGCGACCAAATTGTTTGGACCAAACAACCCGTTTAAAGCTGATCAAATTGTTTTACTAGGAGAAGTGGGATTTACCAATGTATGGGATTTACCTGAAACTGACGTATTAAGATACAACGGACCCGGTACTGATACAGGTGGTGGCGCAAGCACATTTACTGGTAACAGTAGAAATCCAGTTACAGAACCAGCTGAATTTTTTGCAACATCTTATTCTTGGGGTTACCGTTTAATCACAAGATTTGATTTCAATAATGCATTTGGTTTGCCATTTAATTTATCTCCAAGATTGGCTTTTAACCACGATGTTAACGGCACAACTCCGGGACCTGGTGGTAACTTTGTAGAAGATAGAAAATCATTAACATTTGGTGTTGGTGCTGTTTACCTAGAAAAATGGGGTGCTGACATCAGTTATACCTCTTATTTTGGAGCAGGAATCCACAACTTAATTGGTGATAGAGATTTTTATTCAGTTAACTTCAAATACTCATTTTAACTCATAGGGGACAATTATGAATTTAGTAAAAAAATTATTATTATTGACTGTAACATTAACTTTGGTAGTGAGTTGCTCTAAACCTGATGATACAAAATCATCTGATGATCAAGTAATGGCAGAAAAACAAGCTGAACAAGCCAATGCTGAAGCAAGAGAAATGGCTGCTGAAGCAGAACAAGCAGCTAAAGAAGCCGCTGCTCGCGATGAGGCAGAGAAAATTGCTGCTCTAGAAAAAGCCAATGCTAAAGCTGAAAAAATGGCAGCAGAAGCCAAAGCAGCAGCAGAAGAAGAAGCCAATGCAGCAGCCGAAGCAGCAGCCGAAGCGAAAGCAGAAGCCGATGCAAAAGCCAAAGAGATGATGGCTAAAGCTGAAGCTGAAGCAAAAGCCAAAGCAGCAGCTGAAGCTGACAATGCAAAAGCACTAGCAGAAGAAAAAGCTGCAAAAATGGCAGCTGACGCAGAAGCAGCTAAAGTAGCAGCAGAAGCAGAAGCAGCAAGAGTTGCAGCAGAAGCAGAAGCAGCAAGAGTTGCAGCAGAAGCAGAAGTAGCCAATGCAAAAGCTTATGACATGTCTACAGACTTAGGTGATAAAACACCTGTAGGTGCTCAAAAAAGTGGTAATGCTTCTGGAACAATTCCTGCATGGACAGGTGGAATCACATCACCTCCTTCAGGATATACTCCTGGTGATCATCACCAAGACCCATTTGCAGGTGATGCCATTGAGTTTACAATAGATTCGTCAAATTACACACAGTATGCTGATAACTTGTCTGTTGGTCAAAAAGCCATGTTCGATAAGTATGATACTTATAAAATGAATGTCTACAAATCTAGACGCTCTGCATCATTTCCTCAACGTATTTACCAAAAAACCATTGAAAATGGTACAACTGGAAAACTCATTGCAGGTGGTGAAGGGGTATCAGGAGTTGCTGAAGGATTTCCATTTCCAAATCCTCAAAATGCATATGAGTTAATATTGAATCATAAATTGAAATACAAAGGTTCTGGTGGTGTGAGATACAATAACCAAGTGGCACCAACTGCGTCTGGTCGTTATACAGTAGTAAAATTAAAAGAAGAATTACTGGGTAAATACTATACAGAAGGCAATACAATTGAAGACATCAATAATATTTTATTGTATTTCTATCAAGTAGTAGAATCACCAGCGCGTTTAGCCGGTCGTATTTTATTGGTTCATGAAACAATGAACCAAACAGAGACACCTAGACAAGCTTGGATTTATAATCCTGGTCAACGACGTGTAAGACGTGCTCCAAATGTAGCTTATGATAATCCAGGTACAGCTTCTGATGGTTTAAGAACAAATGACATGACTGATATGTTTAATGGTGCTATGGATCGTTTTGATTGGAAAGTAGTGGGTAAAAAAGAAATGTATGTTCCATATAATTCTTATAAAGTTCACAGTGGTGATTTAGATTATGCTGATATCGTACAACCAGGGCATTTAAATCCAGATTTGATGCGTTATGAAATACACAGAATGTTTGTTGTTGAAGCCACTTTGAAAGATGGTGTTAGACACATCAATTCAAGAAGAACATTTTATCTTGATGAAGACAGCTATCAAATCATGTTAATAGATCATTACGATACACGTGGTAATATCTGGAGATTTTCTGAAGCACATTGTATTAATTACTATGATGTTCCAACTTTCTGGTCAACTGTCGAAACTCACCATGATTTACGTTCTGGTCGTTATGTTGCTGTTGGATTAGATAATAAAGATCCTGTAAATACATTTAATGTACCATTGAGTGAAGCTAACTATACTCCAGCTGCTCTAAGGAAACGTGGTCAAAGATAAGATTAGAAAAAAAGATTGATTAAAAGGCTGATTATTTCAGCCTTTTTCATTTATAATATATGAAAACCTCATTGTTTTGTACATTTTGGATATATCAATAATACTAATAAAAATATCAAGTATCCTAGCAATACAAACATTGAAAGGCAGTACCCAATAATTAATTAAGAGGAAGGTAATGAATAGACTATTATTATTATGTTTGATTTCACTGTCAACAACACTATTAGCAAATGAAAATAGTGATCATGCTGAAATTAAACCCAAATTTACCGAATCATTGTATCTAGGTGCTGAAACCAATGGTTCGACAGTGATTGCCGTTGGCGAAAGAGGGCACATAGCACTAAGTGATGATTATGGTGCTTCATGGCACCAAGCTCAAAAGGTGCCAACAAGAACCACATTAACTGCCATTGCAATGATAAATAATAATGCATGGGCGGTAGGACACGATACAACTATTCTTTATAGTGCGGATAATGGTCAAAACTGGGTAAAACAATTCGAAGATGTTGAAAGAGAAATGCCATTGTTAGACGTATTGTTTCTCAATGAAAGTGAAGGTTTTGCTATCGGTGCATATGGTACCTATTTATCTACTTTTGATGGTGGAAAAAATTGGTCCGATGGTATTATTTTTACTGATGAGGATTTTCATTTAAATAAAATTGTAAGGGTCGATGAATTTAAATTCTTTGTGGTAGCAGAAGGTGGAAAAGCCTATAGAAGCTTTGATGCAGGCAAAAATTGGGAATCATTAGATTTACCATATTCTGGATCAATGTTTGGAGCCGTTGTATTTGAAGGCCAAATAGTTCTATACGGATTAAGAGGAAACGTATTGGTAAGTGATGATTTTGGAAACAGTTTCACTCAATTGGATACCCCCATATTAGACAGTTTATTTGGATCTGAACATACATATAATAATAAACTGTTATTAGTAGGTGCCAATGGTGCCGTACTACAATTTAAAAACAACAGGTTGTCAAAAGTAAATCTTTCTAAAAGTGATGGAGACTACACAGGCATATTGTCTGTAAAAACTGACAAGTTAATATTGCTTGGTGAAACAGGTTTAATGACTAAGGACATGAGGTAAGATCGATGACAGCTAAAAATTCAAAATTAATCAATGTACTTCAATCATTGATTTTCAACAACAAAAAAATCATTCTATTATTGCTGACTGTCTTAACAGTTTTCATGGGATACAATGCCAGTAAATTAAGAGTTGATGCCGGCTTTAAAAAGCAATTGCCATTAGAACATGAATACATGAAAACTTTTATGGATTATGAATCTGAATTTGGTGGTGCAAACAGATTGTTAATTGCTGTTATGGCTAAAGATGGAGACATGTTTAACCCAAGCTTCTTTAACACTTTAGAAGCTGTGACAGATGATGTTTTTTCAATAAAAGGTGTCAGCCCAGCCAGTGTTACATCAATATTTACTCCAAATGTAAGATTTGTTGAAGTGGTAGAAGATGGATTTGCTGGTGGCAATGTTATACCTTCAGATTTTTCTCCAACAGATGAAATGTTTAAAGTCGTAAAAGGTAATATCGTTAAAGCTGGGGTTGTGGGCCGTTTGGTTGCTGAGGATTTTAATGGCGCAATGGTGTGGGCAGAATTGTTAGAAGAAGACCCTGTGTCAAAAGAAAAAATAAACTATCAAGATGTGGCAGCACAACTAGAAGAGATAAGGCAAAAACACCAAAAAGACAATGATCAAGTATTACATGTTATTGGCTTTGCAAAAATTGTAGGTGACATATCTGATGGCGCCAAGTCTGTTTTGTATTTTTTCGGAATAGCATTATTTATTACAGCAATCTTATTGTTTTGGTATTCAGGTAAATACCGTTTAACCATATTCCCATTAGTCTGTTCAATAGTTGCTGTCATCTGGCAGTTAGGTACATTAAAATTACTAGGCTTTGGTATAGACCCGATGAATATACTGACACCATTTTTGATTTTCGCCATTGGTGTGAGTCATGGTGTACAGATGATATCGACCTGGACAGATCAAATTGTTTCTCAAGAAAAGGGCAAATGGGATTCTGAAGCCGCCGCTAAATTTACATTTGCTGCATTGCTAGCACCTGGTATTATTGCACTGTTGAGTGACACCATTGGTTTTGCAACAATTTATTTTATTGACATTAGGATAATACAAGAATTAGCGATTACAGCGACAATTGGTGTTGCACTAATTATTATTACAAACTTAGTCCTCATGCCGATATTATTGTCAACTATGAGTACAAAGAATTTTGAGAAGTTTGTTAAAAAACAATCTATTAAGAAAAATAAAGACTCAAAATTTTGGAGAGCCATTGCAGGATTTACTAAAAATCCATTGGCATCGATTGCTGTATTGTGTTTGATTGGCTTATTTGGTTTTGGCTATATCAAATCGCAAGAAATGCAAATTGGAGATTCACAAACAGGCGTTCCTGAGTTACGGGCTGAATCTAAATACAATACTGATGCCATAACCATTAGCTCAGAATTTTCTTTAGGTGTAGACATGATCAGTGTTATCGCTGAATCAAGTGCCAATGCCTGTACTGAAAGTTATCAAGCCATGCAAAAAATAGACAGATTTGCTTGGCACATGCAAAATATTGATGGTGTACAAAAAGTGATTACATTGTCACAATTTGCAAAAGTCGTCACAGCAGGTTGGAATGAAGGCAACCCGAAATGGAAAGCCCTTTCTAGAAACAAGTATGTCATGAGGCAAAGTTTATCGAGTATTGATACAGATACAGGATTGTTGAACAAAGATTGTAGTTCAATGCCAATCATGATTTTCACAGAAGACCACAAGGCATCGACAATTAATCGAGTAGTGGCAGCTGTCAATCAATATAAACTAGAAAACCCAGCAAAAACCGATCCAAATTTAACCTCTGTTGTGCAAGCCATTCATGCATTTGATAATTCTGATCAATCATCAATTCAAGCATTGAAAGATGCTGCTGCAAATTTTAAAGATACTGTTCCTGATAAGCTTGCTAAAGTTATAGAGGCCAGTAGTCAATTGAATGTCAGTAATGATTCTGATGTAAATGATTTAACTGGAGAAGTTGAAACCTATATTTTAAACAACCCAGCTAAATTGACTCAATTAGATGAAGTGGCTGTAGATGAGGTTAGATTCAGATTGGCAACAGGTAATGTAGGTGTCATGGCTTCAACAAATGATGTGGTCAAAGCAGCTCAAATGCCCATGTTGATTTTGGTATATGCAGCCATTGTTCTCTTGTGTTTATTAACATTTAGAACTTTGCTTGGAACATTTGCAATTGTCATACCATTGGCTTTAGTTTCATTCCTTGCCTACGCATTAATGGCCTTTATGGGCATTGGTTTAAAAGTAAATACATTGCCTGTAGTGGCTCTAGGTGTTGGTATTGGAGTAGATTACGGAATTTATATATTCAGTAAATTGCAAGAGTTCCTAAAACGTGGACTAGGGCTCAATGAAGCCTATTATCAAACACTCAGGTTAACTGGTAAAGCCGTATTCTTTACTGCCATTACCTTAGCAGTAGGTGTTGGTACTTGGATGTTTAGTGATTTACAATTCCAAGCAGATATGGGCGTGTTACTGGCATTCATGTTTGTGTTAAACATGTTAGGTGCTTTATTGATATTGCCAGCATTAGCATTTTGGTTGATGCCTAAATACAGAAAAGCTGCTTAATTAATCATCTCTCTGGCGTTAAAATATACTTTTTAACGCCAGAGGGTATAATAAAGTCAATTTAAATCAATGATATAAATGTCCAATTTTGTGATTGTGCGGGTTAATGATAAATTAATTCCAGAATTTCTAATAAAGTTCAACTCCAGTCAATTAATTGCTCAAAAGAGCGATATATCTTCTTGGGCAGAAGTAAAGCAAGATATTAATGAAAAATTAATTGTTATCATTTCTGCTAACTTGGTTCTATCAAAACAAGTAACAATCCCAAGTAAAAATGATGAGGTCATTCGCCAGTCAATACCTTTTGCTATTGAAGAAGAATTGGCATCAGACATTGAATTAAACCACTTTGCTTATAATAAAGATTCAAATAATAACATCATGGTAAGTGTTGTTAATCGTCAAATTATTGCTGATATCACACTGGAAATTACCGAACATGACCTGACATGTCATGCATTATACTCGGAAGTCTTTTCCTGTCCTCGTCAAGTTGATATGGTGAGTCTGTGTGTGTTTGAAAAATACATCATAGTTCGTGATGACACAGGCGGCACAGCAATTTTACCGCAGCTATTAAATAATTATTTAAAATTATCTCAGAATAAACAAAAAGTCATTTTTTCTCAAAAAGAGATAAAGATAAAATCATCAGACAATGTTATTACTAAGGTCACAGATATGGCATTGTTGCAGTCACAAACGGTGACAGCAAGTAATGCTGTTAATTTGTTACAAGGTGAATATGCACAAAACCATGACAATACAAAGAAAGTAAATACAAGTAAAAGATTGGCATTGCTTGTTTTCCTATTAATAAGTAGTTGGATATTTATCAATAGTTTTGAATTGTGGCAGTTATCATCAAGTATTAATAACCTTAAAGAGTCACAGAAGTCACTGTTAATAAAATTGGTACCCAATGCAGGTGAATCAGAGGTTAATGATCCATATTCAGCGATGTTATCGCGTTTGAAATTGAATGAAAATTCACAGTCCAATGATTCTAAGAAAGGATTTATTCAAGCCTTGATTTATGTTGGTCAAACTTTGCAACAACATCCAGTTGTAGAAATAATTTCTTTAAGACAACGTAATTCAAAATTGGAAGTGAAATTACAGGCATCAGATGTAACATCTTTGAATCAATTTCAGCAAAGCCTAGAGAAAACAGCTTATTCAATGCAAGTTAAAACTGGAACAAGAGATTCAACAAATGATGGGTTTTCCTCAATTATTACCATGGAACAATTATAATGAATTGGTATAAGAAACTTTCAAGCAGCGAAAAAAAACTCATTAAATATGGTTCAACACTGATTAGTGTGGTTCTGTTATGGTTGTTTGTTTATAAGCCCGTACAAACTTCTCTTGCATTAAAACTAAAACAAAAATCGACTTTAGAACAACAATACCAACAAATGCAAAATTCACAAGATGCATTTCAGATTCAAGCCATTAATGCGATCAAAACACAAAGAGATTTAAACCAACCGTTTATAGCATGGATTGATAATAAATTATTAGAAAACAAGCTGTCTGAATATGTCACACGTTCAGAACCTAAAGACAATAAAACCCTCATTCTTACCTTTGAATCTGTGGTATTTGATGATTTGATAAAATGGTTACAACCATTAGAACAAAATTTCAATATCACCATAACAGAAGCAGATGTTGCATTAACAGATAGATCTAATGGTTTGTGTAATGCAAGAATTACCTTAGTTGAAAACTCATGAAGCTCATAAAAATCATTGTATACTTAATAATCATTGCTGTCTTAATCGTTTCTTTTACTCCATTGAATTTGTATTATTCAAATATATCAAAAGAAATTAGACCTATCAGCTTAAACGAGATCAGTGGATCTGCTATCAAAGGAACAGCCGGTAGCGTTAAATACCTAGGATTTGAATTAGGCAAAGCAGACTGGTTTGTTTATCCCAGTTCTTATGATGAAATTACCATGGATTTGGACTTATCTGATGAACTGTATAATTTTAATGCCAAATTAATTAACACAGTTAAGTCAAAGATAATCAAAGACCTAAAAGGCACTGCAGATTGGAAAATGATTGATCAATTTCTTCAATTTAATCACGGTGAATTATCTGGTTATCTTGATTTTGATTTTGACCATTTAGAAATGAGAGAAGGTCTGGCTTATAGAATTAATGGAAGAATTACTACAAAAGAATTAAAACTAATAGAGCCAATCCAAAAGGACATGGGTGAAATTGAAGTGGTGTTTAAAACAGATAACCCAGCAATAATGGTCGGTCAAGTTAATAGCACATCAAATGTATTAAATGTATCTGGTGCCATCTATATTCATAAAAACCACAGGTGGGAAGTTAAATTAACATTAATCCCTATGCCTGGTGAATATGAAATTGAATATGCACTTCAAAATATTGGAGACAGAAGACCAGGTGGTGGTAGAAGTTTAAACATTGCCGGTTTTTATTGATATGGCAAAAGCAAAAATTCAATACATTTGTGTGCATTGTTCAGGTGTTCACAATAAATGGGCAGGTCAATGCGGGGATTGTGGTGAATGGAATTGTTTAGAAGAGTCTGTTGTCCAGGCTCCCGTGGCGCAAAAATCATCTAGGTTTTCTACCTATGCTGGTGATACTGGTGGTAAAAAAATTCAAAAATTAGGACAAGTTGAATTTCAAAAGAACATCAGAACATCAACAAGTATCAGGGAATTAGACCGTGTATTGGGAGGTGGTCTTGTCACTGGTTCTGTTGTACTTATTGGTGGTGATCCAGGCATTGGTAAATCTACACTAATGTTGCAGGTCACAGCCACCATGCCAGAAAACATTAAAACCCTATATGTGACGGGTGAAGAATCACTTTCCCAAATCAGTATGCGCGCAAATAGATTGGAGTTAGCAGCCGATGAATTAGAATGTATGGCAGAGACTTCATGTGAGCAAATCATATCCTCAGCATTGGTACATAAACCCAATCTTATGGTGATAGATTCTATTCAAACTCTGTATACAGAAAACCTGACATCTATACCGGGTTCAATTTCACAAGTTAAGGAATGTGCCGCTCAGTTGGTACGGTTTGCCAAGCAAAACAACACATCAATAATATTTGTCGGTCATGTGACCAAAGAAGGGGGTATTGCCGGCCCTAGAGTGCTGGAACACATGGTTGATACCGTATTGTATTTTGAAAGTGATGGCAATAGCCGATACAGAATATTAAGGGCCCTAAAAAACCGATTCGGTGCAGTCAATGAAATTGGTGTATTTGCCATGACTGAAAAAGGCGTACAAGAAGTAGAAAACCCATCAGCCATATTTTTATCAGAGCACGAGTCAGAAAAGCCGGGCAGTGTAGTGATGGTAGCCAGAGAAGGCACTCGGCCTTTATTAATTGAAGTACAGGCATTGGCTGACCAAAGTCCATTAGGTAACCCAAGACGCTTAACCTTAGGTTTAGATCACAATCGCTTGGCCATGTTGCTTGCTGTTTTACACCGCATTTGTCAAATACCCATACATGACCACGATATATTCCTTAATGTAGTTGGTGGCATGAAAATTAATGAACCAGCAGCTGATTTGGCCATCATAATGGCTGTGGTTTCTAGCTTTAAAAACCGTTATTTACCAAAAGGTACCATTGTTTTTGGTGAAGTTGGATTAACGGGTGAGATTCGCCCTGTTTTTAATGGAGAGGACAGGTTAAAAGAAGCGGTTAATCATGGTTTTAAACATGCGATTGTACCGAAGGGAAATATTGGGGCATGGACCAAAGGATTAAAGATAAAAGTAACAGGAGTTGACAGCATTAATCAAATATTGGATTACATTTAATGCTTGAAAAATTACCCGGTAAAAATCTTGTTTTAGAAAGGTTAAAGGATTCAGATTCAGAATCCATTTACCAAGCTGTTGTGTCATCTAAAAAAGAAATTTCTCCTTGGCTTAACTGGTTAGATTCCAGTTATAATAAGCAATCCTGTGATGACTTTATTCGATTACAAAAAATAAATTGGGAATCAAACCTCGAGTATACTTATTCTATTAAGGACCCTTCAAATCAAATAATGGGAATGATTGGACTACATATATTTGATTTACAAAATGATGTGGCCAGTATTGGCTATTGGATGAATACAGAATACACTGGCAAAGGTTTGTGTACAGAAGCCTTGATGTTATTGGTTGAAAATAGTTTAATCCCCCTAAACCTGATAAGAATTGAGTTGGTGATTGCAATTAGCAATATTGCCAGTCAAAAAGTGGCTAGAAAAGCAGGAGCAACCTATGAAGCTGAGATAAAGAATAGACTCAGGTTAAATGGATCACCAATCAGTGCTCAGATATATTCATTTTGTCCATCAAACTAATCATTACTTTATTGATGACATTATCATCATTGACACTAATAATGGTTATGCAATAGTTATCGAGCTTAATGGCAGTATTTTTCTTAGGCAAATTGCCCAAGTGTTCTGTGATTAAACCACTCAAAGTACTCGCTCCATCTAATGGTAAGTCCCACATCATTCTTCTATTCAATGACCGTATTTGGATGCGACCATCAATGTAATACTCATTGGTGCCTTTCTTGTGAATGTTACGGCCACGATTTTGTGGTTCTGAAGTAAAATCACCAACTATTTCTTCTAGTATATCATCAATGGTAACCAATCCTTGTATGTCACCATATTCATCAACAATTAAGCCCAAACGTCTTTCACGTTTTTGAAATTCATTGAGTTGTACAATTAAATTAGCACCTTCTGGAACAAAATAGGGTTTTCTTAAAACAGATTTCAATCCATTTAAATCTAATTTATTTTGCGAAAGTTTAGGCAGTATTGTACGGATATGCAATATTCCAACAACATGATTTATGTCTTCTTTATAAACAGGCAACCTTGTTAAATATGTACTGACCAATTGATTAAGAATATCATCCCAATCGTCTGTTATGTCAATACCCACTACTTCATTTCTAGGGACCATAATATCATCAACATCAATGTGTTCTAGATCAAGTATATTGATCATCATGGTTTGCTTGCTATCATGTTTGATGTTTTGATTTTCAATCATCAATGTACGTAACTCTTCTCGTGACAGTGCTTGTTCTGCTACATCTTTGGGAACCCCTAATATCCTCAAAAGGCCATTGGTCATAATGTTTGTTACCCATACCAACGGGTACATTATTTTTAACAATGGTGTTAATATAAAAGCAGCTGGAAAGGCAATGCGTTCTGGATGTAATGCAGCGTATGTCTTTGGCGTTACCTCAGCAAATATGAGTATGAGTAAAGTTAAAATAACCGTGCCATATGCCGCTGCCGCTTCTGTACTGATAGAAAAATCTGTGGCAAGTTTTAAAGCCGTAATTGTAGTAATTGTTGTTGCAGCAATATTAATGAAGTTGTTGCCAATTAAAATCAAGCCAATTAGCCTGTCAGGTTGTTTTAATAGTCTTTGTGCAAGTCTAGCGCCTTTACTGTTTTGCGCTAAATTTTTTAAACGCAATCGATTCAATGTCATTAATGCTGTTTCTGAACTTGAAAAAAAAGCAGACAAGACCAATAAGATCCCGATTGATGTAAATAAAAAACTAAGTGGGATGTCGTTCATTTGCTATAGAATCCATTCAATGACTATTTTACTGCCAAGATACCCCGTTGCTAATAATGTCATTCCAGTAATTGTTAGTGAAATTAATTTTTCACCACGCCAACCACGGTTCATTCTTCCTATAATTAAACTGCCAAAAATAAGCCAAGCTAGGATTGAGAAAACCACTTTATGCCCTAACTGCTGTTGCATAAAGTCATCAATAAAAATAACACCAGAAACCAATGAAGTAGAAAGTATCAACCAACCTAAAACAATGATTTGAGCCAGTTTTTTTTCTTCATCAATTAAGGCAACTATACCAAAATCTGTACCTGAACCAAAATCTGGATTTTTAATTTTTTTTATGTGAACCCACAGGGAAACAGCATACAAAGTGGCAACTGATAACACTGAATAGGCAAGAATAGAAAGGCTGATATGTAAATCTAATTGCCATGAAAATCCTTGATAATGGTGGTAGAGCAAAACAGGGTTTATATCCACTAATACAAAAGAAATCAACACGAAAAATAATAAGGGTAACTTAACCCAAATACTTTCTATTTTAAACAATATGACGATGATAACAGAAAGCCATGAAACCAATAAAACATCATTAATAATATTTAGTTTCCAACCATTTTCATCAAAAATACTAAAAAAACAAATAACTCCATGCAATATCGATGCACTATAAACAAAGTAATTTGTGTACGTGTTTTTCTGTTTTACAAAGACCCACAGGACATACAACAAGGCAGATACAATAATAATTGCCAGCATTAGATAATAATTTGTGATTTATACATATGAAGTATTATAATGAACAGTTCATAAAATACCAAGTGAAAAGAAAACACATGTTTGACAATTTAAAAGATAATTTAGCCAAATCAATACAAAAGATCAAAGGCCAGGCCACTTTAACTGAAAAAAATATTTCAGATGCGATGCGCGATGTACGTGTTGCCTTATTGGAAGCTGATGTGGCATTGCCCGTTATTAAGTCTTTTATTGAGCAAGTGAAAACTCGCGCCATTGGTGAAGATGTTCTGACCAGTTTAAAACCAGATCAAGTGTTAATCAAAATTGTAAAAGAAGAATTAACCGATACACTGGGATCATCGGTTCAGACTTTAAACATGTCAACCCAGCCTCCAGCCGTATTTCTTATGGCAGGTTTACAAGGTGCTGGTAAAACAACATCGACTGCAAAATTGGCAAAATATTTAATTGAACGTGAACGCAAAAAAGTAATGGTTGTGAGTGTTGATGTCTATCGACCTTCCGCGATTGAGCAATTACAAACAGTAGCAGATCAAGTTGGTGCTGAATTTTTTCCATCTTCAGTTATCAGTGATCCAAAAACAATAGCCCAATCAGCCATTGCCGCAGCTAAAAAAGGTTTTTTCGATGTGTTAATTGTTGATACAGCAGGTCGTTTGGCTGTAGATGAAGGCATGATGCAAGAAATCAAAGGTTTACAACAAACGATTAATCCGATTGAAACCTTATTTGTAGTAGATGCCATGACTGGTCAAGATGCTGCCAATACAGCAAAAGCTTTCTCAGAAGTGCTCGATTTAACCGGTGTGATATTAACCAAGGTTGATGGTGATGCCAGAGGTGGTGCTGCATTATCAGTTAGAAGCATAGTTGGACAGCCCATTAAATTTATGGGTGTTGGTGAAAAAATGGAGGCTTTAGAGCCATTTCATCCAGACCGAATAGCTTCAAGTATTCTTGGCATGGGTGATGTATTGTCTTTGGTTGAAGAAATTGAACGCAAAGTTGATAAAACAAAAGCCGAAAGGTTGGCTAAAAAAGTTAAAAAAGGACAACGGTTTTCTCTAATAGATTTCCGTGAACAACTCATGCAAATGCAAAACATGGGCGGCATGTCTTCGATGATGGATAAATTACCTGGAATGGGTAACTTGCCGGAAAATGTTGCCAATCAAGTCAATGACAAGTCAACTGATAAAATGATTGCTATTATTAATTCCATGACTAAGAAGGAACGTAAATTCCCACAAACGATAAAAGGATCACGAAAACGCAGAATAGCAGTGGGTTCAGGTAATGAAATCCAGGATGTAACACGCATGCTAAAACAATTTAATCAAATGCAAAAAATGATGAAAAAATTCAGTGGAAAAGGGATGATGAAAATGATGAGTCGCTTATCTGGAGGTAAAACACCAGGTGGAATGCCTCCGGGTGGCATGCCTTTTTAATCAAAAAATAGTTTGCCCATCAAAAAAGCCTCAAATTAGTTGAGGCTTTTTTTATTTTTACGTCTCTATTAAAAACCATAATTCGATTTTTATTTTAAGCTTGAATAATAGGCAGCTAAGTTTGCAGCATCATCATCGGTTAAGCCAGCAACCATTGGAGCCATGGATGGATCTTTACGGGTACCGTCACGAAAAGCTTTGATTTGTTTTGTAAGATACATTTCTTGCTGACCTGCTAAGTTTGGCCACATAGGATTAACTGAAATTCCTTCTGGACCATGACATGCAGCACACATAGCAGATTTGGCCTTTCCGGCAGCTGCATCAGCGGCGAATGTATTAGTTGCCATCAAACTACTTGCGATAAGTACACTGTTTAATATCATCTTTTTCATCTTTAAAACTCTTGGTAAATTAGGAGACGCTAATATACCATTTTTCAACAAAAATTACTATTTTGGATAAAGAAAAATGATTTAATATTCAAGTTTTTTTGTACTCTCACTCCATAACTTAAAAGCCTTGATGGCTTCATTGCCCAGAAACTGTTGCATTTTTAAATTTCTATTATTGAGGGGCAAATCAAGCTCATCATAGATAAATTGGTCATCAAAATCGATGTCTGCTGCATCTTTCTTTGTATTACCATAATATACTGCCTTAGGTCTTGCCCAATAGATGGCACCCAAGCACATGGGACATGGTTCACAAGAGGTGTAAATTTCACAATCATCCAACTGGAATGACCCCAATTTTTTGCATGCATTCCTAATAGCAACAACCTCGGCATGAGCAGTTGGATCATTAGCGGTAGTCACACAGTTAGCCCCAGTGGCAATTATTTTATTGTCTTTAACTATGACCGCACCAAATGGGCCACCTAGATTGTTGGTAACATTCTCAACTGAGAGCGCAATGGCTTTGCGCATAAATTCTTTTTTCATAATGTATTGTTTCTTGTTTTTAGTATTGTTATAAATATTGTGTGGACAACTGATCTAATATGTCTCTGTCGTGATCAGTTAAAAATGGTGCTACCATGCGCATAACATGAAAGATGCCATGGGAAAGTTTTTTCTCTTCATCAAAGTCATCATCATAGATAGCAATTGAATAGTTCAACCAAAATGTGGCTGTTAAGGCAATTTGATCGGCCAATGATGCAATGGTTTGTTTATCGGTTTTTAAAGATCCTAGCTCTGATAAGTTTGTCATTATATCCAGTGCTGTTTGTGATTTCAAAGCCAATATGTGCCTGAAATGGCGTTTTAAAAATTCAATTCGGTTCATTAATTGAATTAAATTTCTGTATAAAAAGCGGTATTCAGCAATGACTTCAAATACCATGTGCAAATAAAACCACATGTCTTCCATTGAAGTATAGTTTACATCTTTTTGATTCAGTACTTGGTTTATCTTCTTTTCATAATTAAGAAATATTTGCCAAATTATGTCATCTTTGGATCGAAAGTGGTAATACAAATTACCAGGTGATATGTCCATTTCATCGGCTATGTGATTGGTTGTCACATTGGGTTCACCTTCCTCATTGAACAAACGCAATGCTGTTTCTATGATTCTGTCCTTGGTTTTCATTGGTTGTTTTTCATTGGAGTTAACCCATCAACCCTTTAACAGTATCAATGTATTTTTGCATGGCATCATCTTGGTTCATGCCTTTTAGTGCTTCTCGGGCATCAAATTTGGCACCACCAGCAAAATCAAAAAAGCCGGGACGTTCACCAGTTACATCACCATCTGTGGCTTGTTTGTAGAAAGAATACAAATCTAGCAATGTGTCATCATTGGGTTTTTCAGTTAGTGTTTTAACATCTAATAGTGCTTGATCGAACTGTTGTTTTAAATCACTCATTTAATTTTCCTATAACTTTATCTTCAAATGTTAATTTTGACATGTATAATATAAATCGTCAAACATTAATTTAAGGGTAAATAATATGGCTTATTTTGTTACTGGTGCAACTGGCTTTATCGGTTCACATTTTATAAAGAAACTATTTGATCGAAAAGGTAAGATTTATGTACTGGTGAGATCTGGTTCTAAAAAGAAGCTCAATGCTCTTTTAGAAAAAATTGATGCACCTAAAAATAGGGTAGTTGCTGTAACAGGTGACTTAAGCAAGAAAAACTTGGGTGTGAGTAAAAAATTCAGAGATGAAATGAGCGGTAAAATAAATCATTTCTTTCACTTAGCGGCCATTTATGACATGAAAGCCAGTATTGCTGAGCAAGAAGTAGCTAATGTTGAAGGCACACGTCAGGCAATTGGATTGGCTGAAACTCTCAAGTCAAAATGTTTTCATCATGTTTCTTCAATTGCAGCTGCCGGTTTGTATAATGGAGTCTTTAGAGAAGACATGTTTGACGAGGCAACTGGTCTAGAACACCCTTATTTTAAAACCAAACACGAGTCAGAAGGAGTGGTGCGAAGAGAGTGTAAAGTTCCATTTCAGATCTATCGTCCTGGCATGGTATTGGGACACTCAGAAACGGGTGAAATAGATAAGATAGATGGTCCTTATTATTTCTTTAAACTCATTCAAAAAATGCGACGCATGATGCCACGCTGGATGCCAACATTAGGATTGGAAGGTGGCAGATTAAACATGGTACCAGTTGATTATGTTGTCAATGCCATGGACCATATCGCTCATGTTAAAGGTTTACATGGTAAATGTTTTCATTTAACTGATCCTAAACCACGAAAGATTGGTGAAGTACTCAATATCTTTTCTCGTGCAGCTCATGCACCAGAAATGACAATGCGTATTGATGCGCGAATTTTTAATTTTATTCCTAAAGCAGTTAAATCTGGTTTAATGATGCTGTCACCAGTTAAAAGAATTAAAAATCAAGTCATGAAAGACTTGGGTATACCAGATGGTGTTCTTAACTTTGTCAATTATCCAACCCGGTTCGATAGTCGCGATACCCTAAAAGCATTAAAAGGTTCTGGCATTGAATTACCAGATTTAAGAGATTATGCATGGAGATTGTGGGATTTTTGGGAAAGAAACTTAGATCCTGAATTGTTTATTGACAAAAGTTTAAAGGGCCGAGTCGAAGGCAAGCTTGTGGTAGTAACAGGGGCATCATCAGGGATTGGTCAAGCAACCGCTATTATGCTGGCACGTGCTAAAGCCCATGTTATTTTGGTTGCTCGAGGAGAAGAAAAGCTCTTAGAAACAGCTAAGGTCATTAAAAAGGAAGGTGGAAAATCATCGCATTACACTGCAGATTTATCAAGCATGGAATCTTGTGATGCACTGATAGAAAATGTACTTAAAGACCTTGGACCCATTGATATATTGGTGAATAACGCAGGCCGTTCTATTAGGCGTTCAATCGCCTTAAGTTATGACCGTTTCCATGATTTTGAAAGAACAATGCAGTTGAATTATTTTGGTTGTTTGCGATTAATTATGGGCTTTTTACCAGGCATGACAGATCGACGTTATGGTCAGGTGATTAATATTTCATCTATTGGCGTATTAACCAATGCACCAAGATTTTCAGCCTATGTGTCATCAAAAGCAGCACTGGATGCATTTTCTCGCTGTGCAGCAGCAGAATTTAATGACAGTAAAATTGCATTCACCACCATTAATATGCCACTGGTAAGAACACCAATGATTGCACCGACCAAGATGTATGATAACGTACCAACTATTTCACCTGAAGAAGCAGCTGACATGGTTAAAGACGCTATCATCCGTCGCCCACAACGTATCGCAACACGTTTAGGTATATTTGCACAAGTTACGCATGCATTGGCACCAAAATCCATGGAAGTTATCATGAATACGGCATTTAATATGTTTCCTGATTCAGCAGCTTCTCAAGGTAAGAAGTCGACAGGCAGGACTACGTCGCCCGAGCAAGTGGCATTTGCTTCTCTAATGCGCGGAGTCCATTGGTAAATTTTGATTGATAATGCTTACCTTTTACTCTGTGTTGGCAGAGTTTTTGTTCTCGAATGGTCATGTATGCTTATACACTCACATTCTCCGAGCAAAAACTCCACCAACACAGAGCAAAATTTAAACATTCTAAATCAAAATTTGGGCTAAATTTTAAGGTATGTTATAAAGTTTTATTGATCCTTAATGATGCTTATCAACTCCACATTTTAAGCCTTGAACTGAAGACTTTATGAACCAATCTGAAGAGTTATCAAAAATTTTGATTGATAAAATTCATCTTTTACTCCCTATTGGCAGAGTTTACGTACTCGAATGGTCAAGTATGTCCTATACGCTGCCACTCTCCGTGCGTAAACTCTACCAGTAGGAAGCAAATCTAAACATTCTAAATCAAAATTGGGTTAATTCTTCAAATCTAAAACAAGGTATATATGAAAAAGGTAGGACTGATATTTATTCTCAGTTTTTTGGTAAGTTGTGATACAGCAAACAACTATTTTGATTCAATGAATGATTTTAGTAAGCAAGTTAACAAGGTATTATCAGAAAAATGTAATGTTAAAGTATATGTGAACTTTAATAGTGGAATGTTTTTAAATGGAGAAATAAAAATTCATAACGCGAATATTAACTTTTTCAGTAAGAATCCTCCAAGCTGTACAATAAAAGAAGTTGAAGATGAGTTTTATCGATTTTTAAAAAATAATAATATTAATCAAGATGTGAAACTGGATACAACTCCATGGGAAAAACCACCAACAGTACATTGATTAGAGTTAAAGAGCTTAAACATTTAAGCTGAATTAAAAAAAACTCTAATAAACCAGTTCATAACCATTTTATGGTCTGTCTCTTATACACATCTGACGCTGCCGACGATCTACTCTGTGTAG
>OJDV01000154.1_pt1 | contig 30623 bp, 27 predicted proteins | sample 1592911 | NCBI WGS metagenome assembly OJDV01 (sample SAMN05416860, study PRJEB24817) | seawater metagenome | isolation source: Sea water | place: Canada:Atlantic | collected 2013-11 | reverse complement strand
TCTTCTTCTTGTCTCTTTCTTTCATCTTCTTCTTGTCTCTTTCTTTCATCTTCTTCTTGTCTCTTTCTTTCATCTTCTTTTTCAGCTTGTTCTTTTGCTTCTTTTTCAGCTTGTTCTTTTGCTTCTTCTTCTGCTTTAGTTCTAGCTTCTTCTTCAGCTTTAGTTCTAGCTTCTTCTGCTTGTTCTTTTGCTTTTCTTTTAGCTTTAAATTTAATATAAGCTTTTGATATTATAATAGCGGTTTTCATTTTATTAACATTTTCTTTAATTATTTCATTAATATTATCTTTTTCCATATCTTCTTTTTTAATATTAAATTTTTCATCTAAATTATCATTTTTTAATATATTATTATAAATAATACTATTATCAACACTATCATCAACTTTAAATTCATTATTTTTTTTCATTAAATCATATAACTCATTTAATTTTTCTATATTTTCACCTCCTTTAAATTTTCTTCCACCTCCAGAAAAACTTTCAACAATTTTTCTTTTAATTTCTAAATTTAATTTATATTTAGAAATTAATTTATCAATTTCTTCATCATTTAATCCTTCAGTAATTTTTTCATATTTTTCTCTTAATTCTTTATTATTAGTAATTTTTTTATAATAATCCTTTAGTTTATATTCTAATTCTTTTTTTTTTCTATTTTCATTTAATTCTATATTATTAGTTTTTATATCATTTAATTTAGTATTAATAAAATCTATTTGTTTTGATATACTAACACCTAAATTATTTGAATTATATTGGGTTATATAATTTTTATTTGTTTCAATTTCTGTTTTAATTTGTTCTAATGAAGATTTAATATTAACTAATTTATCATATAATTCTTGTGCTTGTTTAGTTTTAGTATATATATCGGTAGTAGTATTATCTTTATCAATTGATAAAAATATATTTTCAACATTATTTAAAAAAACTAATAATTTATTATAATAAAATTGATTGAATTTTTTTAATGTATTATCATTAATTAAATTTTGTAATATTTGTTTAATATTATTTATTAAATCAGTATTTTGTTTTTCAATATTAATTAAACTTTGTTTTTGTAATTCTATTTCTTTTTTTCTTTCTTCAATTGTTATTTTTTTATCATTTTTATAATTAACATCAAAAGCATTTTCAATTTGTTGAATAGTTATAAAATTGTTTGGATAATAATAATTTAATAAATAATGATATTGAAGATTTATTAAAAATTGGTATTGGGATTTTTTAATTTTTTTTTTTAAATTACTACCACCTTTTAAATTATAATTTAACAAATCTTCTGGTTTAATATTAAATATTTCATTATATTCTTCTTTATAATTATCTGGTAATCGTTCATAGTAATAAAATGACCTTAATAACATTTTATTATAATCTTCTTCATTATATTCTTTATTTGATAAAGACTTTTTAAGATAATCCATATAAATATATTCTATAATTTAATTTGATATAATAAAAAATTAAAAAAAAGATAAACTTATATTTATCTAAATAAATAATGATTAAAAATAATAAGATAAAATGTGAAGATATTATAATAAATTGTAATATTAAAAAAGAAATTTTTGATAAAATGAATACAATACAATTTATATTTATAGAATGTTGTCATTTTAGTTGTTATTCTTATAACAAAAAAAATAATTATTATAATATTTATAAAGATAATATACTATTTTGTAATATAAAAATTAATAATAATAATAATAAAAGTATATTTATTGTTTATAATATAATAAATTCATCAATAATTGAATTTAATGAAGTAAAAAAAAATTTAAAAGAAGGTATTGAGATTATTGAAGAAAGTTATATTTAATTTTAATGTAATCTATTAAAACATTGAATTTTATTACAATTTTCACATATAATTTTAACTCCAAATTGTTCTAAACATATTAAATTATGATTATTAGTTATACAATCCTTATCATTAAATAATTCTAAATATATTTCTTTAATATTACAAGACCATTTTTTAATTATATTTTCTTCTAATTCTTCAAGACAAATAGCACAAACGTCCATATTTTATTAACTTTCAAATACTTTAATCATATAAATAAATTATTTTTCAATTTTTTTAATTTCTAATAACCAATCAATTATATTTTGATTTTTATATTTAATAGCAAAAAACATCATTTCATCATAAATTCTGTCAGGAATATTATTATTTAAACTATATAACCATTTAAGAGTTTCTAATTTTCCATCAGAAGCACACCATTTTAAACTTAAATAATTTAAAGCATAAATTTTCATTTCAGGATATAAACTATATAACCATTTAGCCATTTTTAAATATCCATTTTTACAACATCTTCTAAAAGACCAATTATCATTTAAATCAACAAAAATATTATCTAAATTTTCATATAACCATTTAGAAAGTTCCATATGATTATATGAAGAACTATGTAAAAAAGCTTCATTATTAATTTCTCTTTTATTTAATTCTTCTTTTTTATTTTCATACAAATATTTAACAATATCAGTATAACCTCTTTTACAACATTCAATATAACATTCTTTAATATCTTTTATTTTAATATTATCAATATTTAATCTTTTTAATTGTTCTAAATTACCTAATTTACTTGTAACATAATATTTATCTCCCTCACTTAAAGGATAAACATTATTACTAATATTAAAATCGTCAAATGTTCTTTTAAGCATTTTCTGTAATCAAAAATAATTTCTAATAAGTATTAAAATATTTAATTAAATAAATTTTCAATTTTTATTTATAAAATCATCAACTTGTTCAATCATTTTATTTTTATTATTTTCATCTTCATATATATCTAATGCACCATCTAATATTAATTGATTATGACAAATACAATCATCACATTTTTTACTAACCATAAATTGATGATAAATTTCACACTTATTCAAATAATCAATACTAATCTCATTTTCTCCATCACGGTTTCTTTTAATAATTCTTTCCTGACATATTTCAGGTTTAGCATCTACATATACTAACTTATCAATCTTTAAATTTTTACTTAATGTATCAAACCATTGATTATATATTTTATATGATATTTCATCAATATCTTTTGTTTCATATAACATTCTTGCAAATACTAATTTATCTGTATAGATACTTCTTTCAGTAATTAAAATACAATCTTTATTCTTTTCTAATTCTTCATTTAAAATTTTATATCTTGAAATATAAGCCATCATTTGAAATGGAAAAGCATATTTTTTTTTATCAGAATAAAATTTTTCAAGAATAGTAATTCCATTTTCATCTTTAATTTCATTCCATTCATCTACAGGCTCTTTTAAAAATATAATTTTTTTATTATCTTTGTAAAATTCTTTTAAATTTTTTAATAATGTAGATTTACCAGAACCTATATTACCATCAATTGAAATAATAATATTATTATTATCATTAATATTATCACAAGAAGCTTGATTACCCATTATATAATTAAAGTTATAATTATTTATTTATATATAAATATTTTTCAATTTTTTATATATTCATAACTAATATTTTTATGAATTTCAGTAAGTTCATTTAACACTTTAAACTGATAATTTGAATAATTATTAGGAAGTCTTATTATAATATTTAATTTATCATTAATTTTATCAATATTTGAAACAATATAATTTATTAATGTATCAAATCTAATAAGATGTAATACATTAAAATACAAATATTCTAAATTATAACAATCCTGAGAAAATATCATATCATAATATTCACCAATATATAATTGTTTTATTGTTTTTGGTAAATTTATTCTTTTATAAAATTCAATACCAATATCTAATAAATCTAAATTTGGAAGATTATTTATTTTTTTATTATAATATAAAGGTAATTTAAGTTCTCTTAAATTATTATTTAAATTATTAATTTTACAACTATAAGATGAATTAAATTGTATAAACTTAATAGATGATGGTAAATAATTTAATTCTTTATTATAACTATCATTCAAATAAATATGTGTTATTGTATTAGGTAAATTATCAATATTTTTATCATAATTTTTTGGTAAAAATAAATGAGTAATCCCATCTGGTAAATTATCTATTTCAAAATTATAATCATCTCCAAATTTAATTTTTCTTATATTATTATTTTTCATTTCATCTATATTCTTATTTTTAAGTTTATAATTAAATTTCCAATGAAATACATACCTATTATGTATCTCTACCATATTTTATATATCATAATATTCACATAAATAAAAAAATCAATTTTTATTGATAATCAAAAAAATGTATTTACATTGGACCATCCATATCATTTAATGGACCAGTTAAACCAGTTGGACCAGTTGAACCAGTTGGACCAGTTGAACCAGTTGGACCAGTTACACCAGTGCATCCAGTTGGACCACATACATCAGGACCACAACAACAATACATTTGCCACAAATAATAAGGAGTGCATTCTTGCTTACATTCTTGTTCCATCTTTTTAACCTTATCACAACATTCATTATATTTCTTATCACAAGCACATAAACAAGCATCCCTTTCCTTCTTTAATCTACATAAAGTATCTTCTAAAGTTTTTTGACACTTGTCACTATCACAACAGGTGCAAGCGTCTTCACAACATTTATTGTAAATAGAATATGCATCTTCTTTAGCTTTTTCATATTTAGCAAAACAGGCATCTCTACAAGCATTTCTTTGTTGCTTACAGAGACATTTAGCATTATAACTTGCTTCACAACATTTCTTTACACATTCTTTTTCAGTAAGTTTTTCATTACAATTATTTTGGACTGGTTCATCACAACAACAATTTCTAACCATTATATAATATATTCTATATAATTTTATATTACTACTTAAAAATATATTTTATTTATTATTATATAATTTTTTAATATTTTCTTTTAATTCATTTATATCAACATCAGCTTTTTCTTCTTCAGTTATTATAGTTTTATAATTAAGTTTAAATATTTTACCTAAATTAATAAATAAATCTTCTTTTTGTTCGTATAATTTTAATTTAGAGATTATTTCAATAACACCGCAATTTTTATTCATAAATATTATATTAGATAATCCAGCTCCATGATTAGCAATAACAATTTTAGCATTTTTAAATAATAGATATTGGTAATATACACTTGTTCTTTCTAATATTATATTTTCATATTTATCTTTATAATCTTTTTCTAACATTTCTAATATTTCATTATGGTTTTTATTATATCTTCTCTCTTTTCCAGATTGTTTTCCTAATTCTTGAAGCATTTTATGTTTTTTTGAATAATCTTGATGTTGATATAATGGTTCTATACCTCTTTCAATAACTACAATATCTTTAAATTTTAATGATAATAAAAATTTTGGAATATTTTTTTCAAAAAAATCACATAATTTAATTTTATCTTCATATGTAATTTGTTCTTTATGATTCATTTTTGTTTTAGAACTATCTAATGGCACTAAATCATAAAAATGTTTATTTTCATTTTTTAAATATTTAACTTCACATCTACTTAAAAAACTTATATCAAATGGTAATTCATATATAATTCTTTTCATTGGACCAATATTACCAACCAAATTAAATTTTTCTTTATTATTCTTTATCGATATTAAAACTAATGGTATAAATACACCATAAAAAAAATGATAATAATGAGTTATTGAACCATAATTTGAATTTATATACAAATACATTATAATTTAACAATATAAATTATTTAATAAAAAATAGTTTTCTTATCAATTAAATACTTATAATAAAAATTAAAATTTTCTTCATTAATAATTATTTCATTTTCATTTCTTTTTATACATCCTTTACCTCTTATCAATTTTATTATTTTATTATTATAATTAATAATAATTTTATTTTCATTAACAATAAATATTTTATTATAAAATTTAACAAATATTCTATTAAATTCAATATCATTTTTTAGTAATATTTCTTCTATAAATGTTAAAGATTTATGTGGTAAATATATAATTTTTTCATTATCTTTAAAAAATGATAATTTTAAATAATACTCATTAAATAATTTTTTGATGTTTTTATTATCAAAATATAATATTTTTTCAACCATATTATAATTTTTATAATAAATAGAATTCATAATAATGTCATTTGTAGTATTTTCAAATTTATTTGTTTTATTTAATATTTTTACTATTTCATTATTATAATTTTTATTTTTAATTAAATTAATCATAATATCGTCATAATATTTTTTATCAAAAAAATTAATTTTTATTTTATCAATTGATTGAATTGTTTTATTAAGTTTATTTTTTTGTTGATTTAAATCTTTTATCATTAAATTATTATTAATTTTATAACCAATATTTTCTATGTTTGTAAAAAATCTTTTATACATATTTTTTATCATTTAATTTTTGTAAATAACTAATAATTAAATAATATAATAATAAAATATAGTTATAAAATTTTATTCCATAAAAAAATTTAAATTTTATCAATAATTAAAAAATTTTGTTCGTTATTATTTTGTAAATATTGAACTATATTCTTTAAATGTGTATTTTTAATTAAATTAATCTTTATTTTTGAACTATTCTTATCATTTTGATATATCATTTGATTTAAAAATATATCATCTAATAAAACTAAATTAAATCTTAAATGATGTTTTGATATTTCAATTTTATTAGTTTTATATTTTAATGTTCTAATATCATTTAATCCAATATCAGTTATTGAATTATCATTAACATCATAAATTTTATTATCATAGTCTTTAATAAAAATAAGAACACCAGTTTTCAATAACATATTATTAATTCTTATATACTTGTAAAAACTAATATTTTGTATATAATTATACATTGAAGGATAATATGTTAATGATTTAAGATATTCATTAAATTCTTTATCTAATTCATTTCTAACTTGATTTCTATTTTCAAATTCTAAATATTGTTGAGGTATTTTATCAATAATATTTTTATCAACATATTTTCTTGAAATATCGTCCTTTTTAATTTTCTTTTGTATAAATTTTTTAGTTTTTTCATTAAAATATAAACAATTAAATAATCTATCATAATTTTCTTCATTATCAATATACTCATTAGAATTAACATATTTAGGATTTTTTGGAAAAACAATTTCTTCTAATTCATCAGCTAATAAATATCCAGCCATCATAAAGTTCATTGCTTTTAAATTTTGATTATCAACAATATTTGTTCCACTTCCAATAGTTGAAAATTGTTGATGTGTATAAGATGAATGTGTATAATTTGGATTATCAAATTCATCCATATTCTTAATTGAAAATTCTTTAGCAACCATACTAAAAAATAAAGCAGTTTCTAATTCATCATTCATTGGCTTATTAAGCCGTTCCTTATAATTATCTCTTATTTTATCAACAAACTTTTTATTATTTATATTTACATTTTGACCTAAATATAGTTTTAATTGCTGTTGTATTAAATTTAATAATGCATTTCTATATTTAAATGGAATATTACCCATCTTAAAATCAGTTATAGGGTCTATAGTGACATATTTACCATTTAATTGATAAGCCAAAATATCAATAGGCGTTCCAAGTTTTAATATACAAGGATAATTTTTTGATGGGTTCATTCCATAATAATATTCATTAACATGTTTATTTGAAAATGAACCCAAATTTAGATATAATACATTCTCAGAATATTTCCCTTTTATTCTCTCAAAAATATTAGCTAATATAAATTCATCATTTAAAAATCCTATTTGAAGATTTGTAGCATTAAATGACATAAATAATATATTCTTAAAAAATAATTCTTTCTTTAATACTTTCATATTATTTCTTGTTTCTACATTATTTTTAACCATAACTGGTTTTCTATTATCCCCACCAAAACAACCCGCTAAATATGGATTTACATCTATTCTCCACTTTAAAAATGGAAAATAATATTTATAAAATTGAAATGTATAATAAGGAACATATTTATATTTTGGATTATTAAACTTTTTAATAATATTCTTATCTGTTAAATTCAATCTTGAATCTAAATCACGCACATGAAATTCACAATCCTCATTCATTGTCAAAAATCTTAAATTAATTGATATATGACACGACAACATTACAAATGATGATTTTTTATTCATTTCACCAGTTAATTTATATTCAACTTCCAAATTATCTTCATCCAATTGTATATTTACATTTTTTGCTCTTGTATTTGATAAATCTTCTTCCTGACCCAAATTTAATAATGGAGATTTTATATACTCATTTGTAGTATTATATAAAATACTATTGTAATACATAATAACATTATTTAAATCATTCACAATATTCATATAAGGGCTTGTTTTTGATATATTAAAATATGGATTTAAAAAGAATACAATAACTTGTAAATTATCTTCATATCTTGGGTCAATTGATTTTATTATATTTATAAACATATTAAATAAATTAAAACTTTCTGCTGAACCTAATACTGAATGGAAATCTACATATAAACGCATCTTATAATCTTTAAAATGTTTTCTCATAATAGCATAATTATATACAAATCCAATTAAATATGATAAATTCTTAACATTTGTAATAAATAAAGAAAATGAAAATAATTTATCCGTTTTATCAACATCATAATAATCTTTCATTTTTATTAATTTAAAATTTTTTAATTTATAAAATGTATATAATTCAGTTAAATTATTTATTAAAAGTTGTCTATTATTATTAATCCAATTTAAATAACTACTCATTATTTTTTCATTTTCGGTATTATCATATTCAGTTTCAACTTGTTTAATTTTATTTTTTATATTGTTTAAATTTGTATATTTCTTTTTAATATTATTATTCATTGATTGAGTTGGACCCATTGGATTACCAACTACTGGAAAATTATTAATATTTTTTTTCTTATTTATTTTTTTATTTATTGATAAATCTTTTTCTAATAAATCAGTTATTCCAATATATTGATTTTGTTCCATTATAATTAAATTATATATAATAAATTACAAGAATATTATAAAAATAATACATAAATTATATTATATTATTTAATTAGTTATTTCTATTATATTTTCAATAATATCTACTAATTTAATTCCTATAAACCATTCACTTTGATTTAACATACTCAAACTTATTATTTTTTTACCACTTACTTCATTAACTTTTATTTGTTTATATTCTTTTTCTAAAATTATTGAAGGGGGATTAATTGGATATTTATTAAATATAAATTTAGAATTTAATACATCTTTATTATTTTTAAAACTTATATTCCACTCTTTATCATTAATTATTTTAATATCTAAAATAAACTTATTTTTAGTTAATTGTTTCATTTCATTTTTTAATCTTTTATCTTTTATTTCATTATTTATTGAAATATTATTAATATTTTTAAAATGATTGATAATTAATTCTTGAATATAATTTATATTACTATTTGAGTTTAAAAATATCAATGATTTTAAAACTAATTTTGAAGAATCTTCAACTACATATATATTATTTGATTTCTTATATTTATTAATTTCATCATTTATCATAAATACACCAATTACACTTTGATAATTTTTAAAATGACTACTATAACTACTTGCAAATGATAAACTATCACTTAAATATATTCCTTTTCCATATGCTTGTCCGTTTGCCATTAATGTTGTTCCACTTAAATTTCTTAAACCATTTTTAATAATACAATACCAAGAACATATTGAACTTCCGTGAAATAATACATTATTGTTTTCTAAATTATTTTCTTTAATACTTGAATATTCTATATTTAATATTTTTGGTTCTTTATCCTTATTATCAAATCTTCTTTTTTGATAATTATATGTTGTTGTCTGCAATTCAAAATAATTATTTGATAATATATTTTTTATTATTCCATACACAATATATCCTACTTTCTCATATATTTCTATATCATTATTACTCTCAATAATCTTATTATACAATTCTTTCTTATCATTTTTTATTATAAAATCTGGAACAATATTTTTCATATCAATAACATTATTAACATTTTTAATAATTATTATATTATCTTTTAAAGCTTCTTCATATTTATTATGATGAAATGATGAACTAAATGCTTCAAATAAAAAATCAAATGATAAATAATCTTTAAAACTATTTTTAATAATATCATTAGATACTATTAAATTATATTTTTTTAAACATCCAATATTATTACAACATTTTATTATTTTATCTTTTATATATAACTCATCATCACAAATACAACATTTTGAAAGATAATTATCATCTATTATTGTATCCCTTAAAAATTTCAAAAATTTTTTAAAATTATTAGAAAGTTCTATAAATGTCTCTCTTAGAATTTTTTCATTTACTAAATAATAATATTTTCTTATTAAATTTAAACCATAATAATTTATACCTTTTATTATAAATTTATCATTATTTTCTTCATACAATAACGAATAATGTATATTTTCTTCATAATTATATAATCTAATATTATCTGAATAAGATTTATTAATATCTAATAAAATTTTATCATGTAATTTAAAAAATTTTTCCATCTTTTATTGTTTTTATTATTAGTAAATATTCAATTTTTATTAAAAATATATTTAATATTATAATTAAAAAATTGAATATTTACTGATAATAACAAGTAATTAAATTTAAATTCATTTTAAATTATAATACTATTATTATAATAATAATGTTTTGTCCTGAATGCGAAAATTTTATGATTATTACTGATAGTGTTAATATTAAACAAGATGAAAAAGATATAGTATCATCTGATTATGATGATGTTTCTATAACTGAAGATAGTAATAATGTAGAAGATAATAATACTAATATAGAACAAAGTTCAAATGCTTATTATTATTGTAATAATTGTGGTCATTATAATAATATTCCAAATGAAACAACTATATTTAATTTAAAAGATAAAATAATTGATAAAGAAATTATTACAAATACTTATTTAAATTTAAAAAATGATAATACCTTACCTTTTACAAAAAGATATAATTGTATTAATAAAGATTGTTCTACTCATAAAAATCCCGAAACTAAAAAAGCTGTTTTCTATAGACAAAATAAAAATACTTATAATCTAAAATATATATGCACTATTTGTAATTATTATTGGTGTAATAATTAAAAAAATTGATTAAATAATTATATTTTATATATAAATATTAAAAAGATGAGTTCCAAAAAAAATAATAAGATTAAAAGCAATACTATTGAAAGTAATGATGATATAGATGATGAAGATAAAGATATTAATAATTTAGATGATGATTATAGTGATAATGATAAATCTGATAATGAAGATAATAATATAATAGATGATGAAGATGATGAAGACTTTGAACCGACAATTTTAGATTATAGTTTAATTGAAGAAGAAGATGACATTATTAAAGAAATTAATAAAATTACAAGACCATTCTTAACAAAGTATGAAATGGTTAAATTATTAGCTACACGAACAAATCAATTAGCGAGAGGAGCAAAACCAATGATTAAAAATGTTGATTATAGTATAACACCAAAAGATTTAGCTAAATTAGAATTAAAAGAAAAAGTTATTCCATTAATTGTTTTAAGACCAATTCCAAATGGAAAACCTGAAAGATGGAAAATTACTGAATTTAAAAATATCTAAAATTTTGGTATAATCTATTTTTTTATTAAGACTTTTATAATATATGTTTTTTATATGTGATTATATAAAAAATCTTTTTACAACAAATGACAAAATAAATATTAAAGAAGAAGAAACTGATGATACTATATATAATCAAAGTTTATTAAACCTTCCTAATGATAAATGTTTATTATGTAATAATAAATTTAAAAAAAATAGATATAATATTTTTATAAAATGTGATAATTGTAATAAAATATGGGCGACTTGTTATAATTGTCCTAAATTATTAGAAAATATAAAATATAGAATTGGTGAATATAAGACACATAATAATATTGACTATTTTATTTGTTATAAATGTTATGAAAATTAAATAACATATTCATTCCATTCATTACCTGTATATAAATCATATTTTGATATATTTTCATATAATTCAATAATATTATTTATATAAATTCTTAAATTTATTTTTAAATAATAATAAAATGATATTTTATAATCATTTTTACACATTTTACATACATAATTATTTGAATTCTCTATCCACTTATATAAACATTCTTTATGATAATAACTAAAATAATTATTACAATTACATAAATTTTCCTTATTACATTTATTCCAACATATCCAACAATTCATTATAATTATTATAAATTAAATAATTTCTTGAATATCATTATTTGTTATTTTTTTAACTGCTTCAATATCATCACAATTATTTTCTTCTTTTAATTTATTTATTAAATTATACAGACTAATATTTCTTGATTTTTTTTTATTTTTATATTCTTCTAAATAATAACCATATTGTCCGTTTTTTAATTTATAACTATCTTTCTTAATTTTCCATTCCAATGAAATATTTTTATTCAAAAAATCTTTTACATATTTTAATATTTCTTTATTTGTTATATCTTCTTTTTCATATAAATCATTTAAATCAATATATGAATCATTAATATACACATATTTTCTTCCTTTTTTACTTATTTTAACTTCAATATTATTTCCATCAATTGTTCCTATTTCTTGAGGAATATTTTCTTTAACATATTTTAATATATCTTTATTTTTTGGTTTCTTATCATCTTCAAATAATTCTTCAACACTCATTTTTTTTTCATTAAATGATACATAATGGCCGTGTTTTCCTTTTAATAAATTAACATCATTATTATCTATTTTACCAATAATATTTTCTTCTTGTTTAAATTCTTTTTTATTAATTTTAAATGTATCTTCTTTTTCTTGTAAATATTTTAAAAAATCTACTAATATATCTTTTTTATCTTTTTTACCATCTGCAATTTTATCTAAATTTTTTTCCATTTTAGAAGTAAATTTATAATCCATAAATAATTCAAAATTTTTATTTAAAAATTCCGTTGCTTTTAATCCTAATTCTGTTGGAACAAATTTATTTTTTTCTTTTCCAATTGATATACCTTTTATTGTTGTTTCAACTGTTTCAATATCATTTTTATTAATTGTAAAAATATTTGTATTAATAACAGAACCTTTAATCTCTTTAATTTCTACATATTTTCTATCAACTATTGTAGTCATTAATGAAGCATAAGTAGATGGTCTTCCAATATTTAAATTTTTAGGGTCTAACTTTTTTACTAATGAAGCTTCATTATATCTTGGAGGTTGATTTTTAATATCCTCTGTAGCATAAATTTTAATCCAATTAAGCTTTCCCTTAAAAGTTTCCAAATCTATTTCTTCATTGTTATTTTTATTATCTAATATTAAATATCCATTAAATATCAAATTTTCAATACATCCTACTAATTTATAATCATCTAATTTTTCCTGATTTAACATTTCAACTTCCATTTTAATTGATTGATATTTAGCAGGTGACATTTGTGATTGCATTGTTCTCTTCCAAATTAATCTATATAATTTATTTTCTAAATCACTCAAATTTAAATTATCTACTTCCATCTTTGTTGGTCTTATACATTCATGAGCCTCCTGTGTATTATCATTTTTTTTCTCATACACTTTTCTTCTATAATAATTATCTCCAAATTTTTTAATAATTTCACTTTTAATTTTTTCAAGTCCTTCATCAGAAATAGATATTGAATCAGTTCTCATATATGTTATATGACCTCCCTCATACAATTTTTGAGCTATACTCATTACTAATTTTGAATTAATATTTAATTGTGATGTTGCTACTTGCTGTAATGTAGATGTAGTAAATGGTTCTGAAGGATTTTGAAGTTTTACTTTTGATGATATGGCAAATAAATTAAATTTTGATTTAGCCATTCTTTTTATAATCTTTAAAACTTTTTTTTCATCACTTTTATCAAATATTAATTTTTTATCTGGTGATTTATTTGAACCATCACTCTTATCACTTGTTTCTTCATCACTCAACATTAATTTAAATATAATTTCAAATTCATTAATTTTTATATTACTATTAATATAATAAAATGTTGATTTTTTTGAATTATAATAATCATTAATTTCATTTTCTTTATCAACTATTATTTTAACAACAACAGATTGAACCCTTCCAGCTGATTTAGCATTCTCTACATTATTTAATAAAATAGGTGATACAGTAAAACCAGTTGAACGATCTATTAATCTTCTTGTTTGTTGAGAATATACTACATTCATATTAATTATTGATGGTGAATTTATAGCATTAACTATTTCCTTTTTTGTAATTGATGTAAATATTATTCTTTTTGCATTCTTTACTTTTAATTCTTTTGCTAAACTCCAAGCAATCATTTCACCCTCTCTATCTTTATCTGTAGCCAAATAAACATTATCCTTGGATATATTCTTACAAGATTTTTTTAATTTTTTAATAACATCCTCTTTTGTTGGAGAATATTTTGGTTCATAATCATCTACTTTAGGTTTCCAATTATGTTCCAAATCAATAATATGACCACAAGAAGCCATTATAATATAATCATTTCCTAAACATTTTTTAATTGTTGGTATTTTTGATGGAGATTCTACTATTACTAATTTTGACATACTTAATATTATTATTATTTCATATAATATTGTTATTCAATTTTTATATAAATATAAATTATATAATGATAATACTTGATAAATAGTATGGTAGATTAGGAAATAATATTTGTCAATTATTACATATAATAGACATAGCTTTATTTTATAGTCATAATATTTGTTTTAATGTAGAACATAAATTTTTTGATTTAAAAATAATAGAAGAATATTTTAATCAATATAAAAATGATGTAATATTAAAATGTCCTCAAGGATTTTTTTTTAATAGAAAATTTACAGAAATTTATAATGATAAAGAAAAATATATAAAAAATTCTATAATAAAAAAAGATTTATTAAAAAAATCTTTTTTAGTAAAAGATATTAATAAATTAGATGAAAATGATATAGTTGTTCATATTAGAAGTGGTGATATATTTAATAAAAACCCTCATTATAATTATGTTCCACCACCATTATCATATTATGTTAAAGAATTAAATAAAAAAGAATATAATAAAATTATTATTGTTTGTGAAGATAAAATAAATCCAGTTGTAGATAAATTATTAGAATTATATAAAAATTCAGTTTATACACAAAATACATTAGAAGAAGATATAAAAATTGTTTTAGGTGCAACTAATATATTATCAAGTGTTGGAACTTTTGTAAAATCTTTAATTATATTATCAAATAATATAAAATATCACTATGGTCAAGATTGTAATAATCCAGAATTAAAAGATTATTACTTATTTATGAAACCTTGGAAAAATACTCCCGAACAAAGAGATTATATTTTAAATTATGAATTTAAATAATACTAATTATATAAATTATTATGACTTCTTTAAAAGATAAAATAAAAGATTTAGATTTCTTTTTACAACTAATAATATACCATTATTCATTACCATCAATAAATAATAAATTAAAAAAAGATATTTATAATTTTAATGTATTAAAAAATGTAATAGGATTTTTTAATCCTAAAAAATTTGATATAGTATATCAAATGAGCTTAAAATGTGGTATTGCTTATTCTAACTAATTTAACCTTTAACTTGACTTTCAAACAATTCCTTTAACTTTTTATGTAAAAATTTAACAACATATTCTTCAATATCAGTTTCACCAAGTTTATACCATTTTCCATTTACTTTCTTATTAAACATTTTTAATAATTTATATACTAATCTTCTACTTAACATTTTATCTTTAATAAATTTCATCTTTAATAAATCCTTATATGATGGTTGAATATCATCTTTATACTCTTTCATTGATTTAATAAATTCAACATCATCGCCTTCAACTTTTAAATATCCTAATAAATCATACATATTATCTTGAATATATTTATCTAATAATTTATAATAATAATATTTAACAATTGTTTTAATAACCTTTTTATCATTTTCAAGAGAAGGGTATGAATATTTTAGTTTAATTTTTTTATCATTATATACAAGAGGATAATCATATAAAAATATAGCATTCTTTAAACAATCCGCATCAGTTGTATCTTTTTTAGTAACATCAAATAAATTCATAAGTTTATTAACTAAAGGGTCTGTAAAATATGTTCTGGGATATGATTTAAAATATAATCTTGGATAATTAATTGGAGGCATTGTATAAACAATAGTCATTATATAAATAATACTATAATTTATTTTAAACTTTGTAAAATATAATTTAATGAATATTTATTATCCTTATGTTTATATTTCATTATAGTATCTCTTAATTCTTTATTTTTTAATTCTTTATTATGTATTTTTATATAACATTTCTTAACCATATTAATATATTCTTCATTTGGAAAATTATCATCATTAATAAAAACACTAAAAGTAAAATCTAATATTCTATCCTGTGTAAGAATTGGTAAGTTATTATTATTTATATAATTAATTACATCTTCAAATGTTTCTATTCCATATATTCTATTTAAAAAAAATTTTTTATCATAAAATATCTTATACGGGTTTTCTTTATCTTCATCCATAATCTATTATAAAATATATATTATATTTATAATATAAATATAATGAATAATAATGATATTATAATTATTAATAATAAACTAAATACTTTAATTAATCAACATTTTATTAAACTTAATAATGATGATAAACAATTAATAATTAAATATTTAAAACTAACTATAAATGAACTTTCTAAATATTATTATAACGAACATTTTATAGACCAACTTTTATTAAATGATTGTTTAGATATTATGAGTTTATTTATTCTATTATTTCCATACTATGAACTTAATAAAAGTAAGGAACTTAATAATTTAAATGAAATATTTAATAATTCAAATAATACAGCAAAAACAATTTTTGAATCAACATATTATATAGACCATTCACAAGTTAATAAAGAAGAATATTTTAAAAATTCATTAAATTTAATAAAACAAACTTTATATAAAATTAATGGTAAATTATTAGCAAATTGGATTAATATTTTTCCTTATACTAAAAACAATTATAAAGATAGTAAGGAATTTGAAAATTTTAATAATCTCTTTAAACTTAATACTTTTAGTAAATTTAATTGTAAAATTGGATATGATACTATATATGGTGTTATTAAACAATTTCTATATGATGATATTAAAAAAATTAAATGGATGATTTATGATACAGATGATAATAATATTATATTACCTAATATAGTTTGGTTATGTAATTATTTAGATATTTTAGATATAACTACTGTTGATTTAGATAATTTTAAACAATCTAAAAAATATAATAAAGTTTTAATTAAATGGGAAGAGTTAGGAAATCAAAATAATATTCTTAAAATTAAATCATTGTTATTATTTTACTACAATTATAAAAAAGGAGAAATTAATAAAGTAAAAGAAATAGTTAAAAATTGTATTAAAAATAATTTTAATACTAAAGATTTTGATAAAGAAAATATTGATAAAGATTTTGGTGAATTCTTTGAAACAAATGAAGATAAACAAATACATTGTTTAACATTATTATTTAATGATAAGAATATTAATTTTGACAATATATATAATTATATATTTGAATGTATTCAACAGTTTAAATATACTTGGTATGGTAATGTTTGTATGAATGATTATTTTTATAATAAAGAAGAACATACAAATATTGAAACCACACAAAATTATTTAAATAAATTTCAAAATAAAAATACAGATATGACACTTAAAACATTTTATAATTATTTTAAATCATTAGTTAATTATCAAAAAAATAATGAATTTGTTCCATATTCAATTTCATCAAGTTGGAATGAATTAACTGATAATGCGAAAGAAGAATTTATTAAAAAATTAAATTCTATTAATTGGTTTAGTATAACAGGTAATTTAAAGCGTCTTTATCCTAATAAATCTCCTAATGAAATTAATGAATTACAAAATGATATTAATTCAAAATTATCTAATACAAATGATAATAATACAACAATTCCTATTATTATTTTTGAAACATTAGTTTTTAATGGCATACTAACACATTTTGTTTATAATCCAATTAATACTGATAAAAATTTAATGCCTGATAAAAATAAAGATAGTAATAAGTGGTATAGTTATATTAAAGAAAATTTATTTAAACATAAAGAAAATAATGACTATGTAAATTCTTATAATTTTGTAAATAATGAAAAATATAATGAAGAGAGTTTAAATAATATGATAAATAGCACTTGGTATACTAACTTTGGTGGTAATTGGATTTGTCAAATTCAACAATTTCATCATTTTATACACAACCGTGTTATGTATGTCACTGGAGCTACTGGTGCTGGTAAATCATCAGTATATCCTTTTATGATGTTATACGCCCAAAAAATTATTAATTATAATAATTACGCTATTGTAATATGCACTGAACCAAGACTTGGTCCAACAACGGGTAATGCTAAAAGAATTAATAATAGTTTAGGTTTAGGTGGAGAAGAAATTGAAAAAAAATCAGTTAATTATATTCAATATAAAACATCAAAACAAAAAATTGTTGATAATTATCCACATTTAACATTAAGATTTACTACAGATGGTTCATTATTGTCAGAATTAAAGACTAATTATGTTTTAAAAGATATGGTTAAATATGATATTAAAGATACAAATTTATATGATATGTTATTAGTTGATGAATCGCATGAAAATAGTGTTAATATGAATGTTATTTTAACATTAGTAAAATTTGCGGTTTATATAAATAATCAAATAACTCTTGGAATTATTAGTGCTACAATGGAATATGATGAAATTATTTATAGAAATTATTATAGTAAGATTGATGATAATTACAAATATCCATTAAGTGTTTATAATAAAAATAAAATGAAAGAAGGAATATTATTTAATAGATATTTTGTTGATAAAAGAATTCATATGTCAGCACCATTTCAAACAACAAATTATGATATAAAACAAACACCATTTAAAGAAGGTGATGATTATATGGAAATATTAGATAAATATATTATTGGTCATCCTGATAAAGGTAATGTTTTATTATTTCAAACTGGAGAAAAAGATATTATGGATGTTGTTAAAGAAATAAATGATAGGTATAGTAATATTTTACCTCTTCCTTTTTACTCTGGATTAGATGATGAACTTAAAAAAAATATTCAAGAAATGAAAGTAGATAAAATAAATTTTACTAAAGATTTTGTAATGAATAATATTAATAATTATAAAGACATGAAAGATAATACTGAAATTAAATTTAATGGAGAATATTCAAGATTTATAATTGTTTCTACAAATATAGCGGAAGCCAGTATTACTATTGATAATTTATCATTTGTAATTGATACAGGAAAACAAAAGAAAAATATATTTGATTATGACACTTTTAAAAGTAAGCTTGAAGAAAAACGAATTGCATTACCAAATGCATTACAAAGAAAAGGGCGTGTAGGTAGAACCAAAAATGGTTTTTATTTTACTACATATGATTTTGAAACATTAGCAGAAAAAATTTTATATCCTATAACAACTGAAGAAATTATTAATAATATTGTTGATTTAATAACAACTACCAACACAATATTTATAGATAAAACAAATGACCCTTATTTAGTTAGTTATATTAATAAATTATTACCATTTATTAAAAATCAATATGTATATAATAAATATATTAATAATGATATATCAAATGAAGAATTATTTTATTTTGAACCAAAAATTTTAATAAATGACGGTGATATTATATATCCATATAATGATGGTGGTTTTGATATGGAACAATTAAAAGATGAAGAAGGTAAATTTTATATTGTTAGTCCAAATGAAGATTTAATAGTTAGAGATGAAAATCAAATAATTATTTCTAAAAAAGATGATTATAAAAATAAGATAAATATAATATTTGATTATTTAAAGAAATTAAAATTATTAAATAATAAAACTGAAATAACACCATTTGGAAAAGGGGTATTAGAAATAAAGAAATTATTTGTAGATAAAGATGAAAAATCAGGTATGGAAATAATTAATATTATTAGTATTTTACATTGTAATTCATTTATTTTACATAATGAGAAAAAGCAAAAATATTTAATTCATAATATGATACTTATGGTTATTAATGAAAAAAATAAGTTAATATTAAAAGAAACAGAAAAAAGAAATGATGTAAAATGTGATTTTATGTTTAAATCAAAACATATTAGACCAACTGAATTATATTCTGATTTAAATTGTAATAATTTTAATGATAAAGTAAATCAAACATTAGAAGAATTAATAGATGGTAATAATATTAATGAAATTGATAATACAATTGATAAATATACATATTCTAAAGTTGAAGAATTAAAATTACAAGATGAAAAAAAAAAGTATTATATTAATATTTTAAAAAATTATAATAAAATGAAGATTAAATTTCAATATGTTTTTTGTAATTTAGATAAATATAATATTAATAATAGTAATTTTGATACTTCCAAATATTATTTAGAAAAATATGATTTATTTAGTTATATAACTATTTATTATTATCCAAAACAATTATTAAAAAAATTAAATAATGTTCCATTATATATAAAATATTACGAACAAGATTTTGAAGATGTTTATATGATAAAAGAATATATTAAGAAAAAGCAACAAATATTAATTACTGATGTTAGTATGGTATATTTACAAAATTTTATATTTTATATTCAAAATCCATCAGAAAATAATGAAATAACTAATATAATGTATATACCAGAAAATGTAGTTAAATTATTTGAAGATAAAAAAGTTATAAAATATAATAAAACTAATTTAGTAAATAGTGATGAAAATTATTATTTAAAATTAAAAAATATGAATTCTAAATTTGAGCCTTATGCAAATATTATTTTACAATATAATTAAATATTTTTTTATTGGAGTTATTATATGAATTATTCACTTAATAACATTGAAAATATAACATCTATAGACCCAATGGATTGGGGTAAATCTGGTTGGATATTTTTATTTTCAATAGCATTAACTTATGATATTAACAAGAGGGAAATATATGAGAATTTTTTTATTTCATTAAAGGATGTTTTACCTTGTTATGGTTGTAGAGTAAATTATAATAAAAAATTAATGAATATTGATAGAAATGTTTTTAATTCAAAAGAAAATTTATTAAAATGGTTATTAAATATAAGAAATTCTATAGCAAAAGATAATGGTGTAAAATTAATGACATTAGAAGATATATTAAAAGAAATTAATTATAGTAATAATGAAAATAACTATTTATTATATTATATTTTAATAATAATAGTAATAATAGTTGTAATTATAAAAATATATAAAAATTGAAAATAAACAATAAATACTATTAAATATTTATTAAAATGAGTTATAAATTCTATGATGATTTAGTTAAAAATATTAATGATTATTCTTTAAAAATAAATAATAATATTGTAAGTAGTAATGATTTATATTATTTACATAAAATATTAGTTGATATTCCCGGTAATGGGTATAATTACTATTCATCTAAAATAAATACTCCAAGTATTAAAGATAAAATAAGAAAAATTATTAAATATGTAAGTAAAGAAAAACTTATTCAAAGTAATATTTTTAATAAATTTTATGATTATTTTATTAATAAAACTCCTGAAATATTAAATGACTTTTTTAGTTGTATTAAAAATCAAATTTTATTAAATAATTTTGTATATATAGGTTATGAAAGACAATATTCTAAATTAATATATAATAATATAGAAAATGGAATAGAATTATTAACATTAATTATATTAAGGGATAATTATGTATCGTATAAAAATTTAATAACATATATATTAAGTTATAATAATAACAATTTTAATAAAAAAATGTTTAAAATATTTTATTCTAATGTATTAACAGATGAGATTAAAATAACATTATTTATATTATTAATTAATAACAATACAAAAAAGGATTGTTATTATTATATTCTTCATATTAAACAACATATTAATGATTTATACTTTAATATAAATGATAAAATTAAAAAAAATGATTTGTATATTATATTATTACATCTATTTAAAATTGATTATATTAATTATAAAGATATAATTGATGATATATATAAAAATAATAAATTTAATAAATTTAGTGTTAAAAAATTAAAAGAACTTATTGAAAAAAATGAAATTAATAGAAATAATATTGATATATTTATTAAATTAAATGATATAGAAATTGATAAAGAATTATTAAAGTATTTAATATATAAAAAGATTAAGGTAGAACATAATATTCCTATTGATGAAGAATTATTATTATGTTGTTCTATAAATCATTTTATTCCATATAAAATTGATTGTATTCCAACAGATGAAATAGTTTCTGAGGTTTGTAAATATAATAATATGGACCATATTAAAAAGATTATTGAAGCAGGTGGAAAGTTAGAACATAATCATTTATTATATGCTTGTAATTTATATCAAAATGGAAATATTATTAAATATTTAATAGACCATACTAAACCGGATATGCAAATATTAGATAGATTACTTGAAAGATATAGTGCCAAAATATATTTAAATGTTATTAATACAGAATTTTATAAAAAAGATGAAAAAATTGTTGAATTTAATGAAGAATTATTATTTAAAATAGAAAAAAATAAAAATGATATTGATAATAATAAAAAGTATTTAATAAAGAGTAAGATAAGAAATTTATTAAATATTAAAAAAACTAAAAAGTATAATATAAATGAGTTAATAGTATTATTTATTAATTACTTAGAAAATAATAAATTAATAATACAAAATTATTTTATTTTAAATGAAGAATTATCTGAAATAATTAAAGCAGATATTAATCGTGTATTAAATGTTAGTGAAATAAAAAATTTTGTTTCATATTTTATAAAATTAGATTAAACTTTTTTTAATTAATTCTTCTAATTTTAATATATTATCTTTTGTAATTTTATCATTATTCCAATCATTAATATTTGAATTTATTTTTTCTAAAAAATTATCTCTTATATCAGTTATATTTTTACTATAATTTCTTATTAAATTTCTATAACTAATATTATTATTAATAATTTCTTTATTTAATATAACTTCCAACTTATAAATATCTATTGAAGGATGTTTTAATCTTATTTCAGTCCAAAAAGTGCTCCAAGCAGAACAAAATCCATCTGGGTCTCCAATATAATTACTTTTTAATTCATAAATTTCTTTATATTGAAAAGAAATTTTAGGTAGATATTTTTTAGGTGGTAGATATTCTAAGTTAAATTGCAATGAAAAATTTTCTAAAACATTATCTAATAAATTACTATCATAATTCATTGATTGGGGTGGTTCTGAACCATAAGGTTCAAATCGTTCTAATCTATTATTTTTAAAATCAAATATTAGGTAATTTGAGTGTCCTTTATATCCTTTTGAATCAAATAATTCTATACCAAGTGGTATAATAAAAAAATTGGTTTTATCTTTAATTTGGTTAATATAAGAATATAGACCATTAATATCATTAATAAATTTATAATTTTTCCAATACAGTGAATAGTTAATAAATTCGGAATAATTATTATTAAAATTAATTAATTCTGTATCTTGTTTAACTAAATTAATTGATGATTTAGTATTTTTATATTTTTTACTTAAATATAATAATCCAGAGAATATGTTAATTGATGTTGTAGAATATGAAGAAATATTAACTTCAGGATAATTATCAATTAATTTTGGATATAATTTTGTTTTAGGATATGAAAACATTTTATTCATAATAATATTTTTATTAATAAATATATTAACACAATCACTTATTCTATCTAAGATAATTTTATAACAACTATTTTTTTTATTACTTTGAATTAAATCTTTGCAATTATTATCATTTGATAAATAATAATTTTTATTAGTTGAAGATAAAATATATAAGTAGCTTTTAGTTATTAATTCTAAAAAAGAATTAATTTTATTTTTGTCTAAATATTTAAATATAGTTTCTCTTTTATTATTAAATATAAAAATATCTAATTTTTTCTTTTCTAAAATATCTTTCACATTTTCCCAATAGTCGTATTTAACTAATAAAAATAATGAACTTTCACCATAATTATTTTGAATATTTAAATCACTATTAATTATGACATCATTAATTATATCGGTATAATTTTTGTATATATTTAATTTTTCTAATATTAAATGTAAAGATATATTTCCATCAATATTAAAAATATTATAATTGAATGTTATTTGTTTATATATGTTAAACATTTTTAAAACATCATTTTTATTTAGTAATGTTATTTTTTCAATAAAATAACAATAAAAAATATTACCACTTTTATCTTGTATATTACCATCAAATAAATTAATATATTTTTTAATTAATAAACATAAATTTATATCATTAGAAATAGCTATATAATGTAATGGTGATAGATTATATTTATTTTCAGTGATATTTAATTTAATATTTGATTTTAATAGAAAATCTATAAAATCTAAATTATTATTTTTAATTGATAAATGTAAAGGTGTTTCACCATCATTAGTTAAAGTATTTAAATTATAATATTTAGTTAATATTTTAAATATACTAAAATTATTATTTATAATACTGATATGTAAGGCATTATAACCGTCATTATTTTTTATGTTAAAATTATTAACATAATCACATAATATTTTTAAACTTTCAATATTATTAAATTGTATGCAATACATTAATGAATTATTATTATTACTGTCATAAATTTCATTAATATTTAATCCAATATTATTACTATTTTTTTCTAATATAATTTTAAGTATTTCATTATATGAAAATTTAATTATATTATAAAGAATACTTCTATTATTTTCATCAACAATATCTAATTTTAATTCTTTTATTATTAATTTTATAATTTCATACTTATTAAAAAGAATAAGATATTCTAAAAAATAAATATTTTTACTATCTTTTATATTATAATCAAAATTTTTATTTTTTTTAATTATTTTAATAATTTCTTTCCATTCACCATTATTTATTAATTTAAATAATTTATAATTTATCTTTTCTATATTATCTAAATTATTTAAATTATCGTTTAATAATAAAACATCTTTCATATAAATTATATAATAAATAATTTTATTTATTATATTTGTTCTAAAAAAAATTATTCTGTTAAAAAATCATTAATAATTAAATACATTGTTTTAACAATTTTTATTTTTTCAATATGATAAGGTCTAAATATTTTTAAAATTTCATCTAAAGAATATAATTTAATATCACCTATTTCATAATCATCTATTTTATTATTTTCATAATTATTTAAATAAGATAAATAATAATTATGTATATATTTAACTCCATTTGTTCCAGTTAGATTTTCCCTTAAAAATTTACACTTTATAAATATTTCTAAATCATCTTTATTAATATTTGTTTCCTCATTAAATTCTCTAATAGCACAATCCAAATCATTTTCATTTTTATTTCTTCTACCCTTTGGAAATCCCCATTCATTAAAATTATAAATTGATTTTTCAAACTCTTCTTTTTTATATTTTATTCTAACATTATAAAATTTACTTTTAGAATTAGTGTATTCATTAAAATGATATTGATTATGTATTCCTGAAGAGTTCCACATCTCATTCCATAAATCATCAAACTCTTTATTTAATATATTATCTATCTCTTTTTCTGTCATTTGTTTAATTAAATAATTTATACTTGGGTTATTTAAATTTTCATTTTCTAAATCACAATTAATAATATTCTCATTATATTTACCCCTTAAATATTCTATATATCCTAATGAATTCTTTCTCTGAACTAATAAAAATTTAATATCTTTATTTATATTATTTACATCAATAACCGTTGATAAATTTTCTATTAATAAATTTCTATTAACATTGAACCTATTATATATATTCTCTTGTAAATCATTTATTTTATTATTATCAAAATTATCTATTTTAAATGATATTAATCCATTTGAAATTAATGGATAAATACATTTTTTTTGATGATGCCCTTTTTTATTACAATTAATACAATATAAAATTTTATTTGATTTATTATAATTATAATTCATAACTTTCTATAATATAATCATATTATTTATTTAATTAAATATATTTATATTTCTAAATATTTTTTCATTATATATGTTAATTGTTCTTATAAATAAAAATAAATAAATTGTTAATTAAATAATATCATAATCATTATCTTCATCATCTTTATTATCCATATCATAATATTCTTTAATTTCCTTTTGTGTAGCTAAATCTAATAAAATACCTTTTGCTGTTATTTCATTGCTTTTATCTGAAAAAATATTACCTTTAATTAATATTTTCACATACATATCTTTTTTTAATAATTCAGTAGTTTCCTTAATTCTCAAACAATCATTAATCAATAAAAATTTATCTGGATTAATTAAATCTGGTGGTATAATAACCTTAACTGGTCCATTAATAGCAGTATTAATTTTAGGTGTAATTCTATCCATTTTACATATTATTTCTTTTTCATTTATAATAAAAAATAATTGACAACTAAATTTAACTTTAAATTGTTGAGAAGATAGAATATCTTCAGGATTAATTAATGTTTCTTCAATTTCATCAACCTTATAAATTTTATTTATATATCCATATTGTTTATAACATTTTTTTTCATAATGATTTTTTAAATTCTCTTTAATATGATTTGTTATATCATTATCCATTTGTTCTGGATTTAACAATTCTTTTGTATTAAGAATTGTATCCGTATATATTTTCATTAAATTGTTATTAGAACTCATTCTGTTATTATAATTATATATTATTTTTTATTTATCAATTTTTATTACTCATATAAAATTAAATACATACATAAATATAATATATAAATAAATCGCACTATTAAACTTCAACAACACAAACAATTTTATACAATAGAACAAATATCAAGACAAATTCAAGAAATGACATCAGGTTGAAACAAAGAACCACCATCTGGTCTTTGAACTTCAAGCGTTCCATTTGAAATAAACTTTCCAATTTCTCTCATTACATGTTTTAAACATTCTTGATTAATTTTCTTTTTATCAAAAATCATCTCAATCTTTCCTCGTTGTGTTTTCCCAACTGCAATAGTCTCTTCTTCATAAGAAACAATTTTTATTTGCAACAAAATCATCTTACGAAACAAGAAAAAATTAGATAATTCAAATCTATCAAGAAAATCAAAAATATTCAAATTAATTTTTATAAGATTTACAAGAATATTATCCTTAATATATCTAAGCTCTTTTTCTTCAAAATCATCAAAGACATTATCAACTTGAGAACTGAAATTTAGAAAATCTTGAATAAACAAATTCAAATTAGAAAGAATTCTTTGATACATAAGTTCAAAAAATTCTCTTTTCTCTCTGTCCAACTCTTCAACAGTTTTTGCTGGATAATCTTGAAATCCCATCATAAAATTCTCATGATCTTCAATTTCTCTATCCAACTCTTCAACCGTTTTTGCTGGATGGTCTTCAAACCCCATCATTACTCTTTCATGATTTTCCACCATTCTTTCTAACTCTTCAGAACATTGTGCTGGATAATCTTCAAACCCCATCATCACTCTTTCATGTTCTTTGTTTCGTTTATCTTCTTCAAAACATAGAATAATATCTGGATTAAAGATATGTTCAAAAATATCTTCCTGTGCTTCTAAACAAAGACCTTTCCAATTGTCAATGTCATTCCAAACATCTAAAGAACCCTGCTCTTCTTCAGTCAATGTTGGTTTGACTTCAAGAATGAATATTGGAATATTTAAAACAGAATCCAAAAGGTTTTGTTCTTTAACGAATAGTTCATTGCGATGATAAGTCTCAATCTGAAAGAGAATATCATATAATTCTCTATTAAGAGGATAATAAATGGTTTTAAGGTATAAAATACCTTGAAAAAACTCCAAATTAGTAAGAGATGACATTATTCTATTTCCTTAACTAATATTCTTAACATTAAAAATTATATTTTTTCAATTTTTTATTTTAAATAAATTATCAACTAATATTAAGAATATTCTTTTTAATACTATATTGTTATATTCAGTATAATCATTATTATCTATCATAATATTATTCATTTGAAATAAATAATCATTAATGAAAAAATTAAGTGTAAAATCAAAGTATTCAATTTCATCTTCACATTTTTGTAAATAATAGTAAAATTCATATCCGAAAAAGTATATTAAACTATATTAAATAATATATATTATATAATTTATATATCTTAAATATGAAAGCTAAAGATGTTATGAATTTACTTAATATATCACGCTCTACTTTATATCTTTATCATAGAGATGGCAAAATTAAAGGTAAAAAATTAGATAATGGATACTATGACTATGATAAACAATCTATTCTTAAATTAATGAAAAGTGATACAAGAAATGATGTCATATATTCTAGAGTATCCACTTATAAACAAAAAAAAGATTTACAAATACAAATTGATAAAATTAAAAAATATTGTAAAAATAATAATATATCTATTTCTAATATTTATTCTGATATATCTTCTGGATTAAATTTTGATAGAAAAGATTTTTCTAAATTATTAGATGATGTTATTAATTATAAAGTTAAAAATATTTATATATCTAACAATGATCGTTTAACAAGATTATCATTTAAAACTATTAAAGAATTATTTTTAAAATATGATGTTAATATTATTACAATACAAGATAAACATTCTGAAGATAATGATAATGAAATATTTGAAGAACTTATTTCTTTAATGCATATCTTTTCTACTACTTTATATTCTAAAAGAAAACAAAATAAAATTAATATTTATAAATCTGATATTGAAAATTTTATTCAAGAATAATATACTTTTTTATTTTTTTATTTAATTAATATAATTAAATATAGTTAAATAAATAATTTTATAAATAAATTATATATGATATATGAAAAAAACAATAATACAATATATAGATGTTAAATATAATAAAATTTTTGATTTAATGACAATTGAAAGTAAAAATTTATTTAATTCCTGTATATTTCATAATAAAATATTTACACTATTTAAACAAAATATATATAATGATGTTTATATACTTTATCAAAATAATAAATATAATAAAGATATTATAACTTCATTTCAAGATGTTTATCATAAGTATTATGAAATATTTGGTAAATATAAAAATATAATCAATGAAAATAATAAATTGATATTTAAACATTTAATTAATGATATAAAACAAAATAATATTATTATAACAACTAAAAATTATGAAATATATAAAAATAAATATATTAAAGAATTACAAAATAAAATTTCTATTCCTGATAAAAAATTCCAAAATATTTTTTTAAATGATGTTATCATTAATATATTACAATCATTTTATAAGAAAAATTTTGATATAATTAAAGATAATCTTACTAATCATAAAGAATATGAAATTTTGAATGATAATTTAATTGAAGATGTTAGAAATAATAGAACTATTATAACTAATATTGACATTAGTGATTTAAAAGATAAAATAACATTACTATTAAAAAATATTAATAAAAATGATACTAAATATGTGATGAAATCACAACAATTTATATTTAAAAAAATTGTGTATCAAAATAAGTATATAAAACAACAAATGGATATATTACCAGCGGATATTATATTAAATATAATTGATAAATATTATGATTGTAATAAAGGTTATTATGCTTTAATATCTAAAGGTTTAAAAGCAAATAAACCAAAATATAAACAAAAAGAAGATAAATTTAATTTATTTTATTATACAAGTTCATTTAAATTAGAAAATAATAAGGTTAGATTAACTATTGGAAATTATTTTTCTAATAATTTAAATGAATATATTGATAATGTTGAAAAATATAAAAATAAATTTTATTATAAAAATAATTTAAGTAAAACTAAAAAAAATAAAGATTATATAAAAATAAATAAAAATAGATATTATAATAAAAATGATTTAATTAAAGGAAATTTTTTATATATTAAACTTAATAAAAATATAAAAAATATAAAATATTTTGAAATAATACCTCATTATAACAATTATAAATTAAAATTAGTTTATGAAAAAGAAATAGATGAAATAAAAAAAGAAATAATAACAGAGAAAAATAGTGTTTCAATAGATTTAGGAATGAAAAATTTATTAAGTATTTATAATCCAAATGGAGAGCAATATATTTTTAGAAGCAGTAAGTTAAATAAAATATGTTATGAATTTAATAAAAAAATAGACAAATTAAAATCATTTAATTCAAAAAATAATAAACCTCAAATAACAGATAAAATAATAAAATTATTAGATAAAAAAAATAATAAAATAAAAAGTTTTATTAATAATTTAGCATTAAAAATAAAAGAAACATATAAAGTAAAAAATATAATTTTAGGTTATAATG
>OJDV01000153.1_pt1 | contig 30842 bp, 25 predicted proteins | sample 1592911 | NCBI WGS metagenome assembly OJDV01 (sample SAMN05416860, study PRJEB24817) | seawater metagenome | isolation source: Sea water | place: Canada:Atlantic | collected 2013-11 | reverse complement strand
GATGTGTATAAGAGACAGATGCACTACATTTTAGCTACAAAGCGTGCCCACGAACGCTCGTCTGCGGGGCAAAATTAGTCTTGGACTTTCGCGCCAAAGCCTATGCAGACAGCGCCAAATTATGGTCGAATACAGGCTAGGTTTGGAATGGCGTACAGAGACTCAGATGGCGGTCGGCTCCGTTCAAAGGTCGGTTATCCGTGCGATCAAGTCTTGGCGCAGGCGAAAGCCGTCGGCAGCTGAAAGCAGCCCTATGATGCGCTGCTTTTGAAAGGATATTTCCTGGTTAAGTTTCGATGCTTGGTGAGAAATTTCATCAGTTGATCGCAACTTCGAAGCAAAATTTCTTTAGTCAAGCTGACAGCTAAGCCAAGGTGTTTACATCGTGGGCATTGTTCAACTGCAAGGGTTTTCACATAAGCGCGCTTATGCGCCACCGAGCGCAAATTTCTGCACATTCTTCACCGCGTTTCGCATGTGTCTCATAGCTCTGCCCCAATAACGTACACATCATTCCATTCCCGATGTCTCAAAAGCGCCGAAACCGGCCTTTGGAACAACCGCAGCGAAAGGGCGCTCCGTCCGCTCTGTGGGCCTTCAATTCAGTTGCGGCGAATGACATGGTGTGTCTGTGGGTGCCGCTCTCCTAGGGCAAACGAGGTACAGTAAACTGTCCTCAATGAAGCAGCCACTGAGGAGAACGACAATGGCATATTATGTTGGATTGGACGTGTCCGTCAAAGAAACGTCGATTTGTATTCTGGATGACAAAGGCGATGTTGTCGCGCGAACAGATATCTCGACTGATCCGGATTTGATCACGCGTTTCATCTCTAAGCATGCGCCAAACGTAGAGCGCGTTGTTCACGAGAGCGGCATTCTTGCGATTTGGCTCACCCGCGAGTTAGAAAAGCGTGGCGTGCCGATCATTTGTATAGATGCGCGTTTGGCGCACAAAGCGCTGTCGGGCCGTATTAACAAATCTGACCAGGGAGATGCAGAAGGGCTGGCGCAACTGGCCCGTACTGGTTGGTACACTCAAGTCCATATTCGCAGCGAAGCTTCTGAGCGCATGCGCGTCCTCATTGGTGCTCGCGAGCGACTGATCCGCATGCGCAAGGATCTCGAAGGTCATGTGCGTGGCGTGCTAAAGGTGTTTGGTGTTTGCATGAAGCCGGTTGGGGCTGGAAAGTTGCGAAAGGGCTTTCGGGATCAGCTCGCAGCTGCGGCGGATACGGACCCAGCGATTGAGATGATGTCAGAAACGTTCATCCCTCTGCACAAGACACTCTGCATTGCCAGAGATGCGCTGGACGACGAAGTAAGGATGATGGCGCGCGAAAGTGACCTGGCGTGCCGACTGATGACCGTCCCAGGTGTCGGCCCCATCGTAGCGCTGGCGTACATCGCGACACTGGACGATGAAAAGCGGTTCAGGAGATCGATTGATGTCGGTGCGTTCCTTGGCCTCACACCAAAACGCCATCAATCCGGCGAGGTGGATTGGTCGGGCAAAATATCCAAATGCGGTGATTGTGATATGCGGCGGTTGCTTTACGCGGCGGCGTCAACATTGATCAATTGCACGAGAAAGCCCTCTCGTTTGAAAGAGTGGGCAACAAGGTTAGCCGAGCGCAAAGGCCATAAGAAAGCGGCCGTGGCCGCCTCTCGGAAAATGGCTGTCATCATGCACTCGGTTTGGCGCGACGGAACGGTGTTTGAGCCCAGATTGGAAGGAGCCGGTTGAACAATTGAAGTTTTGAATACCTGCCCAGGAGACAAGGGGTAGGTTCGACGTCCTCCGGGACGGTTGCAGATCAAGCCAGCAAAGCGGTTAAGGTGGGTATATCCCAACCTCGTGAATGACATTTTGGCCGATCAGCCCCGTACGCCATCAGGAGGCAGGATAATCCCTGACCTCGGAGAGAACCACGGACCCGGATGACACTGAACCAAACATCCTTGACTCAACCACAGACAGAGAACCGGTTCAACACAAAACCTGCTCCGAGGGCTCAACTGCGCCATAGCCCACTCAACCAGAGATACCCTCCCCCTGCTTCAACTGACTTTCCAGCCCGTCCAAATCATTCACCACTGTATCGAGTCGATCTCTATCGCCACCATCGATTTCCTCAATTTGCATCTCAACCTGGTCGGCAAAGCTCATTTCCATCTGCCGTTGCTCCTCTTCGACAACGGCTTGAACAGCCTTCGAACTTTTCTTGGCTGGCGGCACTGATTTACCTGAACCGACCTCGTTTGGACCATCCAGACGCTCATCATGCACCTGGGGCTCCGCACTCGTTCCAGCTTGGCTCGGACTCCGCTCTGTTCCGCCGAAATCTGAACCATCCGCCTTGCCGCCACCTCCGCCCATCACCGGAAACGGCAACTCGCCCCGCTGCGCGCCATGGATCGCCGCAAACAGCCGATCATCAAAATACTGGATCCGCTTCGCCCGCACTGGCATTTGCGCATCCACGACCATGATAATTTCATCAAGCGGCAACCGGCGCGCTTCGTCTTCAGGCAACAACGATGTCTCTTCCGTCCGTGTGGACTGACTGCGCCCCTCAAACGGGTTCTTCCCAATGGACCGCGATCGAGTGATAACTGTCTTCGTTGTCTTCCCAACTGCCTTGCTGAGCTCCTCGATGGTCTTTTCATCTGAGGGAGTGAGGTAGAGCTTCACACCTGCGTTGCCCTGCAACGCGCGGCGGGTGTTTTCACCGTAGATTTCATCAAGGGCAGGGATGGTTTGGGTCACCACCGCCAAGTGGCCGCGATAGGTGCGCAGAGTTTCGATGCTCTCGACCACAATGGGCATTTTGCCAAGGCGGTTGAACTCATCGAGCATGATCATCACAGGCCAAGGCTCATCTTTGCCCGGTTCCTTCTCTTGCATCGCCGAGAGAAGGTCTGAGAAAAACAACCGGATTAGCGGCGCGAGTGGTTTCACCATCAGCGGTTGGACAACGAGATAGACCGTGAAGGGCTTCTTGCGGATCGTGCGGAAATCAAAGTCGGAAACCTGCGTCGCCTCGTCAATCGCGGGGTTCTGCCATTGATCCAAGCCTGACGTCATCAGAAGCGAGACATAGGAGGTCAGCGTGTCGTTGTTGGTGGACGCCAGCCGCGTAAAGATCAACTTTGCAGCTTTGTTGTCAATCTCATGGCCCCGCGCCACATATTCTTTCTGCTTGTTGCCACCCGAGGCCGCGATCCGGTAGATCTCGCCCAGGTTCGGCTTCTTGCGCTGGAAGGCCAACAAGCCTGCGGCCACGAACAGATCAATACCTCCCTTCAAAAGCCCTTGAACGCGATCATTGTCGCTTTGCAGGAACAAGGTCGCCAGTAGCTGCAATTCCATCTGCTGGCGCGCGGGGTCTTCCAATTCATAGATGCGCAAAAGCGGATTGTAGCGATGGGTCCGCTTGCCTTCCCAGTCCGTAGGGGCAAAGCGGTAGACCTTGTCGCCCTGGGCGGCACGGTGACGCGCTGTCGCTTCAAAACACTCGCCCTTTACATCCAACGTGACGGCAGACCCCTGCCATGTGAGCAGGTTCGGGATCACAAAGCCGCTGGTTTTACCGCGCCCCGTTGGTGCCACGATCAGGGCATGGGGAAAGACCTTAGATGTGATGTAGCGGGCCCGCGACTTTGGGCTGCCCAATTTGCCCAGAATAAACCCGGTCCCTGGCTTGCCAAAGAACCCGTTGGTTTTCATCTCACCGCGCTTTTGCCAATGGGTCTGCCCGAAGCGCGTGAGGGCCGAGCCGGAAAGGGCAAGGCTCATCATTAGCCCCGCGACGGCGGCACCGCCAATGATCAGGTTGATCAGTTGGAAATCATCAGGCCGTCTATCTCTGATCCAGAGGTAATTTTGCGCGATATATCCAAAATCGATATCGGCGCTGAACCCAAGCGCCTTAAAGGTCAGCACAGCCGAGGCAATGGTGTAGCCCATCGCCCCTGCCACCAAGGTGACCAGAACCACCCCTATGGCAATCCAAGCCTTTCCCATGGATCCACTCAATGGACCTGGCCCCGCTCAATCTCGCCGTCCACGTCCGCCGCGCGGTGTCTCTCGACTTCTACGTCTGCCAACTCATCGACAACCTGTCGCAACGCCTCCGAGTTTGCCGTTGCCGCATCCGATTGTAGATAGACCTTTGCGACATAGAGCCGATCAAGGCGATCTTCGATCACATTTTCCAAAGCGTCACTGTCACCCTCCTTCAGGCGATCGAGCTGCGCCGCGTCCAAAACCCGCGCCACATCGCTGCGGAAGGCCTCACGTTCTTGGTTGGTCTCAAAGGGCGAAGACAACTCCCCTGCCCGTTCATGGGCGAGAACACGGGACAGTTCGGGCGTCTCATTCTGGACTGTCTCGCGCTCCGTCAGGTTTTCCTCCCGTTCAGCGCCGCGCGCTTCATAGACACGCGCGTAAGTGTCGCCGAGACCCTCCGCCAGCTGCTCGGGCATATCAGGATATCGCGTCTGTAGATCGCGCGCGACGGAAACGGAGATTGGCGTGCTGCTGTGCGCCCCCAAACGCGCCGCTTCGACCTCATTGATAACCCAGTCTGCTGCGGCCTGATCTACGATCACCGCCCTGCCCTCCTCATCCGTGCGGATCACATCGGTCGGGCGCGCAATCAGCTCTGGATGGTCGCGCAGATAGTCCCGCTGTTCGTCCTCCAAACGCTCTACGGCAAGGCTTTCGATCACGGCCTCATCAAGGTCCTCACTCTGAGCTTCAATCCGAGTCTCGACGCGAACGGCATTGGCAGCGGTTTCGATCTGAGCTTGCGTGACATGCGCCTGCACCTCGCGGGCGTCTTCAATGACACCGTCACGGCGCAGCACACCTTCCCGTTCCAGCATGGTCCCCAGCTGCACATGTACATCATTGAGGATATCCCGCGCCTGTTCCAAATCCGCGCGGCGCTCAAGGTTCAAATCCTTCGCCTCGGCCACCTTGGACAAATCATCCGCAATCCATTGATGTTCCAGAGCCGCGTTTTGCGCCCCCGTCTCCATCCGGGCCACAACCTCGGATGTGCTGATCCCCGTGCCGCGCAGTGCTGCATCGACGCGGGCGCGCACCCGTGGCTCAGACAGACGCTCCAACTGGCTTTGCTGAATATTGGCTTCAGAATAAACCCCGCCTTCTGATGGGACCTCCGAGAGGGAATTGGACCGTAGCCCAAGGGGCTGCATATGCTGCACCCGCGCTTGAATTGCGTTGAGAGACTTCTCCAGCGCGGGTCGCTCTGCATCCGGCTTTGCCGCGATCAAATCTGTGATGTTTGCGACCTTCTCCGCGTAGCGGCTGCGCAGATCCTCGAACGTTTCGTCTTCGGCCATGTAAATGCCTCCTGCGGTTTCAACGTGACCACCCTTCGCCAGAACCTCGCCTGCACGAAACAGCACTTCGGCAATGTCTTCGCGGTTTTCCGAAGACGCCTCGGCCGCCAGCGAGTGGAACATGATTTTGGTGTTTGCGATCTCCGCCAACGTGCGGGTCAGATCCTTGCCAACCCGTTCCCGCTCTTGGGGCACCCTGCCCTCTTCCTTGGCGGCATAGACCTCGCGGGTCTTGGCCGGGTAATGCACCTCGCCGCGATCTACCCGCCGCGTGGCTTCCAACCGCACGCCGTAGGTTTCAGCCTCTTCGACCATCGCCAAGCGAAAGTCGTCATAGTTGAACCGGTGGTTGCGCGCCAAATAGAAGAACTCACCCTCTTGCGAGCGGCGGTTCAACACGAGATGCGCATGCGGGTGATCGCGGTCCTCATGCACCGCAATGATATAATCGAAGTGGCCCTCATCGTTCTGGAAGAACCGCTCCGCCACATCGGTCGCGATGTCGCGCACATCCTCGCCGCGTGTTCCAATCGGGAAGGACATCAGCAGATGTGTGGACTGCCCCAGCTTGGGTTTGAACCCCGCGCTCCAGCGCTTGGCAAAGCGCTCTGTCAGGTCTTTGATCTCGCCGCGCTCAAGCTTGGATTTGCCATCCAGGAACCCGCTGCTGTCGACGATATGGGTGGACTTTGTCGTGAGGTATTCGAGCTGGTTGGACAGCTGGGATTTATTATGCGTGCCCCCGCCCCGGATCGCTTTGAACACAGCGGCCCGATGTCCCGCAGCGGCGCGCACCATCTGCTTTTGCTTGGAGGCATACAGACCCTGCATCGAGCCACGGATCCGGCTCCACCCATCCTCAAATATCTCTCCGGTGACGGCACCAACCGCATCATTCAGCCGCATGGGCGAACTCCTTCAAGGCAGCCGTTGCTTTCAGCTGCATCGCGTCACGCCGGCGGCGCACAAGCAGGTCAATCTCATCTGCACTATCGAGGATGAATCGCGCCAACGCGCGCATCTGTGCAAGCCGCAATTCTGAGAACTCAGCACCAGTTCCCTGTCCCTCCCTGTTGGCCTTCTGCATCTGCTTGGCAATCTGGGCGACACCGTTTCCAACATCATTTAATGAGGCGCGATAGCGCGCCATCTCTGCCGCCAACGATGTGTCCGCCACGAAGGTGCCACCTGCCGCTTGCATCAAGCGGCGCAGCCCTTCCGAGCGGGTCTCGATCCCCGCCGACGCCAGCACCGCATCGAATGCCGCCATCTCGTCAGGGGTCACTTTCACACTCACCGCCAAGACCGGCACGGCCGTATCGCGCTGGCGCTGATCGTCACTCTTCAAGGTGTATTGCACCGCCCGCGGTGTCACCCCGAACCGCTTCGCAAGCACGGACGTCGAGACTCCGTCCGCGGCTTCGCGCACGATCTCCATACGTTGCGCATCCGTGAGACGTTTCGAGCGAGACATGCGAAGAAAGACCCCCTATTTCCTGCCACCTTCCACCAAGGCTGCCCCTACCTTACGATAATATACCAGGCTGTCAATTATATACTTACGTCGCATTCAGGCTCAGGCAGCCTTGGTGTCCGCTTCACGCCGCGGCCCGCAGGGGCGCGGCTCTGCCGCCCTCACCACCGGGCGACCCACCTGCCATAAGGGTCCCGTCCGCCAGCCCCGCCCGAGGCTCTGGCCGAACACGCATGTGTTCGGACGGAACCGCGGGCGGGCGCAAACCCCACCGACAGGGCGGACAGGCAGGGTCAAGGAGGGCCAGATTTGGGTCCCCAAATCTCTGCCGCAAAAACCGGGAGGCCCTGGCCGATAGGTTTTTGTGGATGGCCCCCTTGAGGCTGACTGGCCGGTCTGTCGCGACCTGATCATTCCGGGCGGAGTGCGTCCGTTGAACGCGCAGGGACCGGCATCCCTGGAACAGGGATCGGGCCACCCCAAGATCGTCCTGGGGCGGCCCATCCTCGTCAGAGGATTTAGTCCTGGGGATCTTTCGCGCTCGGCGGGAACATCACCAGCTCCGAAGCCGCGACCGGGAAGTCGAGCTTGAGGCTGAAGAACTCCGATCCATCCCCGTTGCGGGTGTTTCTAAACATCGCACCCACGCGCTGAAAACGGGTGCGCTCCTGGCCATCGGTATCGGTGAACTTGACGGGGACGGTGGCGACGTAGTGGTTGGTCATTTGGGTTACTCCTTGTTGCGATGGGGATCACCCGGCACGGGGGCAAGAGGCCCGGTCGCAAGCGCAAATGCGGAGGGTCCGCGGCCCGCCGTGGAAGCCGTATTTGTGCTTGCCGGAGCGAAGCGCAGGGCACGATTGGGCCGACCCCGTGCGATCCACATCTATGAGCAAAAAGGAGTGATCCGGATGATCTTTGCCATCACGCAGCCGCCACCTTCCGCGTCCGCGTCCCGCCAAGCCTGGCCGGGGAGCTGACGGAGCCCGCCCGCGTGGATGCGATGTTCCGAAACACCACTCGAGGGACGTGCAGGGCTTCAGCCTCATGTGCGACGTCTCGACCCCTCGGCCTTGCGCTGCTGACGATGTGCGAGGTGCGCACCATCCCCAGCCCGTACCGATGCGGATGGGCCGAACTCTGACGGGCTGGGTAGAGGGATGACGGTGCTGGACGCCGTGAGCTGCCGATCACGCGTGACCGACCGCACGCGCCATGAGACATGACGAAAGGGCCGCGCCAAGCGCGACCCCCTCTCTTCAATCCTGCGACGCCTTCTTCGCCGGGTCCGCAACCCGCATGACCGTCAGGCCTTTCGCTTCCGCCTTCTGCCCGAGGTTCAGCGCGACCCCGTTGCCGCCGAAGAGGACAACCCCCGTCGCCGCGAACTTGTCGTCCAGCATTTCGTCGTTGCACTTGAACGGTGCCGCCCGCCCATGCGCGGACCAGCGCGGATCGAAGCGCGCCTGCGCGACACCCCGTGCCCGGGCCCACCGAGCCGCAATCATCTCTGCCCCGTGCTTGCCACCCTTGTGGCAGAGGAAGATCTCCTGGTTGCGGTTCTGCTTGATCCGTTCGCGAACCTTGTCGAGCGTGTTGAAGATCACATCGACATCTGTCCAGTCGGTAGCGCCTGAGACGATCAGGGGCACCCCCTCGACTTTCGACTTCTCGGCGGTTTCACGGTCGTGCTGCTCCAGCAGTTGCCGCGCCTCGAAAACCGCGCCGGTCTCTTGCGCCCGGACGCTTGCGCGCGACCCGGCTGCCGGGATGAAGGCGTGGCCCGTCTCGACCTCGTAGCATTCCGCCGCTGCTTCGCTCATCACCTCGATGGCGCCGACAATCTCGCGCAACTGCACAAAGCGCGCCTGCGCCTCTTCGAGCGCGGTCTCGGCGATCTCCGATCCGTCGTGAGATTTTGCCAGCGCGCCGATCTTGTCGGCGGTGCGGTCGACCTCCTTGCCAAGCGCCACCTTGCGGCGCTGCAGGATCGTCGCGAGCCCATGGGCCAGCGGTTCGATTTCCGCTTCAAGCCCGGTCCCGCGCAACTGCCCGAGCAAAGCCTCGAAGCTCTCGCGGATGATGCGGTCGGTCAGGATGTGATCTTCCGGGATCGGCAGCTGCGCGTCCTTCTCGGTCAGCCCGAAAAGCTCGATGGTCTCGTAGGTGTTTACAGTGTCGTAAGCCATGTCTGGTCTCCAGTGTTCGGTTCAGAGGCCACCACGTGAGTGTGGGGGCATGGCCGAATGCCTGGTTTCCGAATCTGCCCGGGTCAGGGACGGCGCAGCCGCCGGCTTGCCGGGCGCAAAAGTTTTCCGCGCGCAACACCCGACACATGCGCGCGCTCACGCACGGGACCGCCCCGCGCAACGGGCACCGCGCTCGCCGAAAAGTTTTGCGATCCTTGACGCGGGCTGATTTGGGGGCCATCCGGAGGATATGCTTCCGCACTCATGTGTGTGTGTGTTTTGACGGTAGGTTTGCCCGACACGAGCAGGCAAACGGCCCGACCGGACGCGGGAGACGGATGGAGCGGCGGGATCGTTTTGGCCTCAGGCCAAAACAGACCAGAGCGCAATCCGGCGGAGCGGCCGGGGAGGGACGTGCTCGCGAGGCGGGCAAACCGGGACGCCAAGCGCAACGCCGCGGTGAGGCCGCATGGCCGAATGCGCGACGGACCGAAGGGCCGTTCTCCCCTGCGACACGCGAAGCCGAGCTGGGGAGGCCGCAAGGCTCCAATCACATTAGAAGTTTAGGCAATCACCCTACCAGCCACAACGAGCTGATGCGCGTCAGAATCCGGCACAACGGGCGGATCGTACACATTCACTGCGCGAGTTGTCGACAACCGCTTCGCGCTAAAAACTGCCTCGGGCATCGCGGAGGCCAATGACTGCAATCAACCCACGGCTTGCGAAACCTCCAATACAGTTGATGGAAACTGGGCGTTTGCTTCGGTTGTGGCAAAAGGCTATTTCGAACCACAAGAGAAGGCTGTCTGCGACAAGTCAGAATTCGGCATCACAGCAAACATTTGGCCCCGAGAGCGCGTGGTCGTCTACGTTCTACGCGCGGATGGGACAAAGCTTGGAACATGGTAGACAACCCGTTATGAAATCCAACCTTACTAAAATCAGCCATTGGATAATCGGCAAGCTCGTCAAAATTGCGGAAGCATTGCGCTTGAGAACCGCTGCCCCCGTAGGGCCAGCAAAATTCGTCGACCTCGCCCCAACCGACGAGGCTGACCAAGGAGGGGTATATTCGGCTGCATTGAAGTTCGCCACCGACAGTCCGGACGTGTCAAACATCGCGCTCACCGGGCCCTACGGCTCCGGCAAGAGCAGCATCATCCGAACTTTCCTGAAATCCTATCCCCGAAAAGCCCTGCATATCTCTCTCGCCGCTTTCTTACCGGAAGCAGGTGATGAGCGACGCACAGTGACCAAACAGGAAATTGAGCGAAGTATCCTCCAACAACTTCTATATGGCGCAGATTCAAACAAACTGCCCCTCTCGCGCTTTAAACGTATCCAATCACCGGGATTCTGGTCGATCTTTCGATCCTTCTACATTCTTTCCGGACTACTCGCTCTTTGGCATGCGTTCTACAATCGCGTAGATATCTTTGAAGGGTCGTATTTCGAACCCTTCGATCTCACGAACTGGTTCAATATCTCCTTAGCCGTTTTTGCGCTAATCTTTCTTTGGTCTGTGATACATCACTTTTACGTCGCCAGCTTCGGTGTGTCCCTTAAGAGCATTTCGCTGAAGGACATCGAGATGCGGCCGTCTTCGGAAGACCAAGATTCAATCCTCAATCGTCACCTGAATGAAATCGTCTACTTCTTCCAATCTACGCGCTACGATCTCGTAATCGTGGAAGATCTCGATCGCTTCGAGGATTCCGACATTTTCGTCACGCTTCGCGAGATCAACAGTCTCGTGAACAGCAATGTAGGCGTGAAACGCCAAGTCAGATTCCTCTACGCACTGCGCGACGACATGTTTGTCAACACTGACCGGACCAAGTTCTTCGAATTCATCATCCCCGTCATTCCGATTATTAACAGCTCAAACTCGATTGACATGGTGCTCGCGCAGGGTGAGCGACTCGAACTGGACGGAAGGCTAGATCAGCAATTCCTGCGAGAGGTGTCTCGCTACCTCAGCGACCTCCGGCTGATCCATAACATTTTCAATGAGTATGCGATTTACGTCGCAAACTTGGAAACCGATGGCGAGAACGTGCTCGACGCCACGAAGCTTCTTGCAGTGCTGATTTATAAGAATGTCTATCCTAGGGATTTCGAACAGCTTCACCGCGGCGAAGGGCATCTCGCCGGAATTTTGGGGCGTAAAGACGAGATCATCGCCACTCTTGAACGAGGCTACCGTTCCGAGATTGCCGACCTCGAACGCGATATCGCGGCGGCTGAACAGCAAATTCCGAAGGATCGGCGCGAGCTCAACCGCATTTATGCGATGGCGCTCCTCGAAACGCTACCGGCGAATACCATTGGCGTAGGCAGAACCGCACAAGAGAGCATTGCGCCTAATAGTTTGTCCGAGCATGCAGATTTCGAACAAATTATTGCAACTCCGAACTTGCACTGCCGTCAGATCAATAATTATCGCTCTCAGCACAATAATTCTAGCTTGGAAGAGAAAGTCGACCCCAATGAAAGCTATGCCGAACGGGTGCGAAGCATCGAACAGAAAGCAGACGCACAAAAGAAGGCTGCGCATCGGCGAATCTCCGTTCTGAAAAGCGAGATCAAGACTATTCGAACGAGCAAGTTTAACGCCTTGCTGCGCTCAAGCGCGTTAGAAATCGAGAACCTTTTCGAAAATATCGGCGAGGGCGGCGAACTGGCTCGGTTCCTGCTTCTGGAGGGCCATCTCGATGATAGCTACTACCAGTATACCTCCTTGTTCCACACTGGACGGCTTTCACCGAACGACAACAAGTTCCTGATTCAGATAAGGGCTTTCCATACACCTGAGCCCCTATTTCCGATCGACAACCCGAATGAAGTTATCGCTGGAATGAGAGAGGACGATTTTGGCCTTGATTATGCGCTGAACGTCCGACTCGTCGACGCGCTCTTGGTGAGCGGGGAGCATAAGAACCGACTAGAAAAGGTTTTTGCATATCTTTCAAATGAGTTTCCAAATCAGCAGGAGTTCTTCGAGGCCTACTATACGACGGGATTGCACATTGGCGAGTTCATGAGGCAGTTCATTGACGCTTGGCGCGGTTTCGTACCCGCGGCAATTGAGGATTCTTCCGCAATTTTGCATATTTCACGCCTCATCGAGCATCTTTCGCCAGCCATGCTGGCCCGGGAACGCGAGGAGCGCCCCGAGCTGCAAGCGTTTGCCGCCAACAATCTCCGGGATCTTCTCGACCTGTTAGAGGGGATGGACCCGAGCAAGCTTGAAGAGTTGCGGATCGAAACGAAGGATCTTGCTGCCATCGATGAATATCCGAACGTTGCGCGCAAACTGTACGAGTTCGGTCATTACCGCCTGAACGCTGCTAACTTTGACTACATCTTCGGCTCTATCCTCGGAGAAGAAACTGGCCCAGACTTGCGTAAGCGACATTACTCGAGGGTTCGAAACTCCGGAGCCGAACCGCTCCTCAACCGGGTGGAAAGCGATCTTTCAGCGTACTTCACGAATGTGCTGTTGGAGACGAACGAGGACGATGAGGAGGATATCGAAGCGATATTGGCCGTGATGTTACACGATGAGCTCGATGCCAACGATGTCGAAGCGTTCGTCCTACGACAAACCAAGCTTCTTCCCACACTGGAAGAAATACCCGAGCGCTATCAGCCCCTGGTGTTCCGTGGGACACAGATCGCTCCTACTTGGTCCAACTGTCTCGCCTTCATCCAGTCTGAAAATTTCGAGGGTGACGCTCTCATCGCCTTCCTTGGCGATGATGAGGTCCGTACCGCTCTCCTGAAAACTCCAGTTCCAGAACCAAAAGAAGCACTCCCTCTTCGTCAGTTCCTCATCGATGCAGAAGGTCTCGCCGATAGCGTCTATCGTGATTATATCCGGGCGCTTCCAAAGGAATTCAAGGCATTTCCCAATACAGTAAGCGCCGACAAACGCCGAATACTCATCGAAGAGCGACGCGTCACCTTTAACGCAGAGAATCTGGCCACGCTTGACGGCGAGGCTGATCTTCAAACGGCATTCGTCGCTCAGAACATCGCCTCCTATCTTCGCGACCCCAGCTCGTATTCGATTGACGATGGCTTCCGCGAGAGATTGCTTGCTACCGATATCTCGGACGATGAAAAGCGGGCGCTCATTGGTTTAATGGACTTGAGCGGTCTTCCCAGCCTTCCAGAGCGCGCTGGCATTGTCGGGCCAATCCTTTTGCGGGCAAATGGCGCGCTGCCTGCACTCACACCTGAGATCGTCAAGGCAGTTGTCGTGAATACCAAGCCAATCGGCACTCAGGTCCAGTTGCTCAATCTCCTCCATGAAACACTCGATACGAATGAAGTTCGTGAGGTCTTGGGACAGCTTTCTTACCCATATTCGAAAATCCAAACCGGATATGCTCGTCCTACTCTCAAAAGAACGAATGAAAACAGCGAACTTGTTAGGTGGCTGGATGAGCGCAACATCATCTCTTCGGTAGGAACACCGTTCTGGTCAAACGATATCATGGTTAATCTATATCGGTCATAAGGTGTTGGCCCATTCCTTTGACTTTTCCGTAATCGCGTGATTACGAACGAACGTCGGCTGAGGTGTTCCCCGGCCGCAGGGGCATGATTTCACGCTCGGGGCGCTTCAGGGCTTCGGCGTATTTGCGGGCATTGTCGTCAATCGTGCCGTGCCAAAGCTTCGAGACGAACGCGCGGGCGTCTTGGACTGTCATGTCTTTCAGCGAAGAGGACAGCGCCATGAAAAGCTCATCCTCGCTAATCGCAGCGGCGCGGTGCATGGCATCCGCGTAAAATGACGGGTCGTTGAGAACCTGCTCGCGCAGCGGCATCCGCGCGAGGTTCTCCTCCGGGATCGCCATGAAGATCGTGTCCTGAACTTCGGTCAGATACGCACGCCGCGATGTGGACACCGGCTTTCCCGCCGCCTTGGCCTCCAGAAATGCCTGCCTTGTCCTGTCGAGCTTTGCCCTTGCATGGATCATGATGACATCACGCTTGCGGTCAAGCAGCGCAAATCCGGTGCAACGCTCGATATGAGCAAGAAGCTCTGCAACCTCTGCTTCTACATCAAAGCTCTCGAACCACGGAGCTTTTCCCAGTCTCGCCACCATGCGCCTACCTTCGTCCATTCGATAATATATTATCGTATATCATATTCAGCAGATCGCAAGCAGATGGCGCCCGTCATGCAGCCAAACATGGAAAAAGGGGAACCGTGATCCCACGGCTCCCCTTTGGGTTCAGATCGTCTCGCCCTCGCGTGCCAATTAGGCGACCAACGACAGCCCCGTGCCTGCGTCCTGCGGCTGCTCACCGCTGTCGATGAACGGGATGATGGAGAAGGCCTGCCCGCCGCGCTGCTCTTCGTTCTGCACGGCGTTCACGCGCAGGTCGCCATCGGGCGTGTTGATCAGCAGCGACAGGTAGTCATTGCCCGTGCGGCTGCTTTTCGCCATCCAGGCCGAGCCGACGCGGATCGGTGTGCCCCGGGGCGAGCTGACCTCGATACGGTAATCGGGGTGGGTTTCCTCGGATTTGTAGCTGTTCTCGATCAGCATGAACTCCAGATCGAACATCATGTTGGCGATGTAGCCGGTGAAGGCGTTGTCGGCGTCCATGGCGGTGAGCTCCCCCGAGATCGAGCCGGATTTCATCAGGCCGTTCGAGACCAGAGGGATGATCTCGAATTCGCCGCTTTGGGCCGCGCGCGCCTCTTTCGTCTGCACCGCGTTGACCCGGAAGGGGCCCAAGCCGACATCGATCTGCATCGAGATGTAGGGGTTGCCGCTGGTGTTGCCGGTCTCGTTCCAGGCCGTGCCGATGCGCACCTTGCGGCCTGATTTGTTGACTGCCGTCACGTCAAAATCCGGGCTGCGTTCGGACATCTTGGCCCGCGCCTCCAACTGGATGGCGATGTCAAAGCGCGTCGAGTGGATCATGCCGGTGTACTGAGCGGCTGCGGTCTCGACATTGCGGGTGAGGGTTCCTGCGAACATGGGATGTTTCCTTTTGGATTGGCCGGTGCCTGACGTCCTTGCCAGCGCATCCGGGATTGCTTTTTCGACCCCTCCTGGGATCACAAACCAGAAAGCTCGCTTTCCTTTCTTCCCAACCTTCAGTTCAGCGCTGTCGCCTGAGAGATTGTGCCACCTCCCCGCCGGGTACGACGCCCCTCCCCTGCCCGTCTGCTCTCAGTTGGCTGTCCTGGCTCTTCTCGTCGCCACCCTCCAGTCCAGCGATAAAGAACTCTGCTTCCTCCCCGTTCAACCGCTGCCCGCTCCGGTCGGTCAGCCCGATGGTGCTGCCGTTCGGCTCAAACGTAATCAGGTATTGGCCGAGGCTGTCCTTGTGCACGCGGTAGCCGGTGTTGGCCCAATGCACGGTCCGACCGGCATCGATGGCGGCTTTGATCTCTTCGAGTGTCATGATCGTCCCCTCGCCTATTCTGCTGCCACTGAAGTTACGTCCCGCGTGGCGTCTGGTCCGGTTCCAACAATCCGGGAGAGGATGCCCAATGTGTCGATCCCATCCCCATGCGGCAGGAACACCCGCAACTGGAAGGCGATGATCTCCGTGAAACACCCCATGGCCTTGAGACCTTCAATCATGCCCCGATCCGCACCGCCCAGCTCGAGACGCATCTCGCCTGCGACCCGGCGACGGGTCAGGGTGAGACCCTGGCCCAGATCGACCGGCGCCGTGGTGCCGAGCGCAGCGGTCAACATCTCCTGCGGTGTTTGCGGGTTTGAGACGAGGAAGCGGGCGCGCAGCGCGGCCGCCCCTTCCTCGCTCAGCGTCCGCCCGATCATCGCGGTCGCCCCGTCTGGCGTGACCCGGTAGATGCGCTCATTCGTGGTCGGAATGTCCTTCCAGATCGGGAGCAACAGCCCGGTCAGCAGGTAGAGCTTGGTCGTGGTGGTTTTCGGCAGGGACGCAGCCTCGGCATCCCAAAGCCTTGCAAACTCAGGCTTGCCGATCTCTTCCCAGGCCGAAGACTCGAACCGTGCCTCCTCGATATAGCTAGACCCGTTTGGCCGCACGGCCTTGCGCATCAGTGTGACAATATCCTCGTCATACATCTGCATGGGCCGCGCCGAGATGAGCGCCGCGCGACCGGAGGCGCGATTCACCATCGGCAGCTTGTCGGGATTGCGCGACATGGCCTCTTCGGCCCCAAGAACGTGGACCGGGTCGGTGACCTCCAGCCCGATGATCCGCGTCACGGCGCCGGATTTCGGGCAGGTCCAGAGATCCTCGGTGGAGACCTGCTCGATCTTTTCGCCGCGCAGGGTTTCGACGCCGAGATCGAGCGTGCCCGCCGCCCGCGCGCGTTCGGTCTGATCAGCGATCCGGCGCATGAACTCGCCAAAGAGCGCGTTCTGCATGTGGATGGGAAGGGCAAGCACCCGATTCAGAAACCGCTGGATCGGCGGCAGCTCCTCGAGCAGCACCCCGTCCTTGTCGATCAGCCGCAGGGCGGTCCAGTCGGTGAAGCTCTCGTAGCCCATCGCCTCAGCGCGCCCGGCGGCAAGATCGGCGAAATACCCACGCAGCGCCGCCCGTGCGATCGGGCTCTCGAGATTGTCCTCCTCGCGGAACATGCCCTGCGAGCCGGTCTCGCGCTGACCCTTGGTCAAGGCCCCCAGCTGGTCGAGGCGCTTGGCTATAGTCGAGGTGAAACGCTTCTCTCCATGCACATCCGAGGTGCAGACCCGGAAGTAGGGCGCGCTGACCTGAGCCGAGCGATGCGTACGGCCCAGCCCCTGGATGGCCGCATCGGCGCGCCAGCCGGGCTCCAGCAGGTAGTGCCGCCGCCGTTTCTGGTTTTTCGCCGTTTGCGCCGCGTGATAGGACCGGCCCGTACCGCCCGCGTCGGAGAAGATCAGGATATCCTTTTCGCCGTCCATGAAGGCTTGGGTCTCGGATGAATTGCTGCTGGCGGCGCGCTTCTCGATGAAGAGGTGGCCGTCCTCGGCCTTGAGGGGCCGGATCGACCGCCCCGTGACTTCAGCGACGGCCTCGTCGCCAAAAGCCCAGAGGATCTGATCGAGCACCGAGGGGATCGGGGCCAGCGTCATCAACTCCATCATGGCCGCATCGCGCAGGGCGAGCGCCTCGCGCGAGACGACCAGCGCGCCAGTTTCATCCCGCAACGGTTCCGCCACCATATTGCCGTCGATCTCGACCAGCTTTTGCGCATGGATTGGGAATGCCTGTTCGAGGTAGCCCAGAACATAGTCGCGCGGCGTCAAGGCCCCCTCAACGAGTTCATCCTCCGGGTCCATCGCCTCAAGCCGGCGTTTGAGCAGGCTCTCACCTGTCGAGACAACCTGGATGACGCAAGCCTTGCCTGCCGCCAGATCGTCCGCGATGGTGCGGATGATGGTCGGGGCCTTCATGCCCATCAGCAGATGATTGAAGAAGCGCTGCTTCGTGCTCTCGAAGCGAGATCTGGCCGAGGCGCGTGCGGCCGAGGCATTGGTCTCGCCAGAGGCGCCGTTGACGCCGGTGGCGGTCAGTGCCGCTTCGAGATTGTGGTGGATGGTGCGAAACGCACCCGCGTATGCATCGTAGATCTCGATCTGGGCCGGGGTGAGCGCGTGTTCGAGTACGTCATATTCCACGCCATCAAAGCTGAGGGCACGGGCCGTGTAGAGGCCGAGCGTCTTGAGATCACGCGCGACCACCTCCATGGCAGCCACGCCGCCGGCTTCCATCGCTGAAACGAAACCCTCGCGGCTTGGAAATGGGTATTCGGGCCCCTGCCCCCAGAGACCGAGACGCGCGGCATAGGCCAGGTTGTGCACGCTCGTGGCGCCGGTAGCCGAGATGTAGAAGACGCGAGCGCGGGATGCTGCCAGTTGCAAACGCAGGCCTGCAAGGCCCTGCTGGGAGGGTTTGACCCCCCTGCCCTGCTCAGACCCTGCCGCGTTCTGCATGGCATGGGCCTCATCAAAAGCGAGGACGCCTTCAAAGTCTTCGCCCATCCAGGCGAGGATCTGGCTCAGTCGCGTGGTGCCGCATTTGCCCGCGGACCGCAGCGTGGCGTAGGTGACGAAGAGGATACCGTCACCCATCGGGATGGGCTGGTCCGGTTTCCATTTGGAGAGCGGCTGGATGTCGGCTGGCGAGCCGCCGAGATCGGTCCAGTCGCGTATCGCGTCCTCGATGAGCGTGGCGGATTTGGAAACCCAGATCGCCTTCCTGCGCCCGGAAAGCCAGTTCACGAGAATGAGCCCCGCGCATTCGCGGCCCTTGCCGCAACCGGTGCCGTCGCCGAGGAAATAGCCAAGGCGATAGGCTCGTGCATCCGGGTCATCATCGGCGCGCGTCAGCTTGGTCTGGTCGTCATCGATCGCGAACCGACCCGGCAGGTCGCGCCCATGGGCGTCATGCGCCATGATGATGGTTTCCAGCTGCGCCTCGGAGAGATCTCCCTCCTCGATCAACCGTGCGGGCAGGCGCAAGTCATCACTGCCTGTGTTTGACGGCACCGGCGGCGCGACCGAGGCCATGGCGATGCTCTCGACGAGCGGCGTGGGATGTTCCTGCCCGCCTGCGATCTCAATCCGCTGAGGACGGTAGCGCGCATAGATGTCCGAGATGGGCGTGTTGTCGCGCGGGATATCGAGGCTCTTGAAAGTGAGCGGGACAACGGCCTTGGCCCGGGGTTTGGAGGGGGCGACAGGCGCAGCGGCGGTCTTGCGCGGGACAGATGATGGACCGATCGGTCGCGCAGGAGTAACCGCTGCCGCCCGTTGGACGGGGCGTATCTCGATCCGGGTTGCGGCCACGGCATCGACATATGCCAAGGCTTCATCCAGATCCCGGACATTGGCGCGGATCATCTCGCCACCCTCCTGCACCTTGTCGAAGACCATGATCTGGGTTTCGACAGAGGTGCCGAGCTTGCGATAGACCTGTCCCGGCATCGTCAGCGCCAAGCGCGGCGTCAGGAGACTGCAGGCGCGTGACCAATGCGCGGCATCGCGTTCGGGCGTGAATCCCGGCGGCATGATCGCCACCAGCCGCCCACCGGGTGCCAGACGCTTGGCAGCCGCGACGAGATGCTTGGCGGCGATGTGTTTGTCCCGGGAGCGGTCGACCGAGGAGGCGAAGGGCGGGTTCATCACCACGACGTCGGGCAGAACCGGCGTCTGCAGCAAATCGTCGATATGCTCGCCGTCATGGACCGTCACCTCGCCGCCGAAAACCGCGCGCAGGAGGCGCTGGCGAAAGGGGTCGATCTCGTTGAGCAAAAGCATGGCACCGGCCCGGGCGGCGAAAGCGGCCAGGGCACCGGTGCCAGCCGAGGGCTCCAGCACGGTCTCGCCCTTGCGGATCGCCGCCGCCCGCACCACCAGCGCCGCGAATGCCAGCGGTGTGGAAAACTGCTGCAACCGGATCTGCTGTTCCGACCGGCGGGTTTCCGTGAGGAGCCGTGAGGCAAGCAGCTTTGCAGCGGCGATGTCACCTGCTGCACCGTCCCCACGCAGCACAACCTGGATGGCCGCGGCCTGCATCAGGTCGTAGGCCATCCGCCAATCCCAGGCGCAGCCGGCGTCGCTGCCATGAAACGTCTCGCGCATGATGCGCGCGAGCGCTAAACTGCGCAGGGGTTGGTGGTCGATCTCCGCGCAGATCTGCGCCAGCGCAGAGGCGAGGTCAGTATCAGAGATTGGGAAAGCCGGGTTTGCCGGATTGGGCTTGGTCATGGGGATTTTCCTTTGGATCAGTGTCTGAGTTCCAAAGGACAAAAAGCCCGCTCTACACTTTTTGGGGTTTCCGCCGAAAGCTATGACGGAGGTTGGGCAACGAGAGTGAGTGCAGAATTTCAGATCACGAGCGCGACCCGCCCTTGTCGGAATCAAAGGCTAAGTCACGCAGCCGATCGGCAAACAACTTTTTGACAGAAGAAGCGGCGGCAACCCACCAAAACACCCCGAAACGCACGAAGGTACCAGGTAAGAACAGAACGCACTGTTCAAGACTGTTGGCGGCGCTTCTCATCAATCACCGCCTGCACAAGGTTCATCACGTTGGAATGCGGTGTCGCGGCCTGCTGGTCATTCAGTGCCTCCTTCACCTTGGACCGAAACCAGGCATCATGGGACGTCATCTCACCGGTCACGGCGATGGTCCTCGAGGCGCCTATCCAGAAGCTCGCCTAGGTCTCTCGGCATAGCTGCAACGCTCAGAGCGACCCGAGATCGGCGGTAGGGAGAATGGACCTTGGACAGATTGACTTTGTCGCAAGCCTGTTTGCGGTCTGAAGGCTGTTTCAACTCGGATTCCCCGTTCACGCGATGATCGAACGTTACAGCAAAACTTCCCGGACGATAAGACTCTTGAGATCTCTACATTATGGGGATGACCAAAACATCTGCGCACAGACGCCCCTTCACACCATTGCCGACGTTGGGGCGGGATGCCGCGAAGGTCTCAAACGAGCCCGTTGTGACGGATGCCGCATTCTGGTTAAATGGCCGTTATTGCATTGCGTCTGATGCGCACCCCAGATGGGAGGAACTTGTGATGGATGACGAGAAAAGCCCCACTGAACGCCGAGTATGGGCAAAAAAAACCGACGCATTAGAGACAAGGAGCGTCCGTCAAACCACACAAAGTGGGGAACTGCTGGCAAAAGTCGTCTTCACATCTTGCGTACGCTACAGCTACGACCGCGAGCAGCCGATCTGGGACACAATCAAGGCTTTTGACCCAGACCTGTTGCTGCTTTTGGGTGACAACGTCTATACAAAAGGCTGGAATGCAAGCCGGTTGGAGCAGCGCTATATTCAGCAATGCACCAAGGTGCCAACGTTTCAATGGCTCCTTACCAACAAGGGGCATGTGGCTACGTGGGACGACCATGATCTGGGACCAAATAACGCCAAGGGAGGTTCCAAAAAAGGTCTTAAGAATCGTGATGCCGCCCGTAATTTATTGTTTCAATATCTTGGCAACAAACAGGGAGCGAAGGGTTCGTTGCTTCCAGTTGAAGGGGAAATCTACTGTTCTTATGAACTGGCAGGATGCTATTTCATCGTCCTTGACGGTCGATATTACAGCGAGAGCCTCAAGAAAAACCCAAATGCGGCGTTGCTCGGGCAGGCACAAGAAGAGTGGTTATGGAAACAGCTGCACATTGCGCAAACTGGCGGTTATCATGCAACCTTCGTCTGCTGTGGCTCCACTATCGAAGCTAACGGAGAGTTGGGAGAGAGTGTCAGTCATTATCAGTGGTTTTATGAGGAATTCCGAAGGGAATTTGAAAAATGCCCGATACCGATCTTTCTTTCTGGCGATATCCACGAGAATAAGTTCTTCCAGCATGACGGGTTTATCGAGGCTATCTCTTCAGGTGCCGCGCAACTGGAAGATAACCCGGGCTACAAATTCTGGAAACTTGGAAAGAGAAGGAAACGCAAAATCGCAAACTTTGGCGAGATTTACCTACATGATGATCACCTCAGAATTAACCTGATCAGTTCAAGATATGAACTTCAAACACGGTTCTACACCTATGCGTAATCTTTGTAGGAGCCGCTTTGCATCCGGGCCGCTAGCTGCGAACGCCAGAACTTACAAATGCACTTCTCAGACCATTGACGGCGCGATATCATTAGCACAGCCGCACAATCTTACTAAGACTCCCGTCGAGGAAGCTGTAGCTTGTGCAATCTAAAAGACCTGTCAGCAAAGTGCCGATTTTCGTCCAAGCGGACGTTGGCGCAAGTGCAGCGAAGTGGTGCTTTGTCCGCGTTGCAGTCATCTGGACAATTCGAAATGCTGCAACATCGACCAAGGTCCGCTAAGCGGGCTGCGATCGCAGCATGGCTGGTGGCCGTTGGATGTCCGATCAGGGACGTTCCTTGTTAGGCGCTGCTGACTGACAAGCGAACATGCTGCGTCCGACCTAACGGCGGGTCTGAGCCCACAGCAGAAGTGTCATACTCCTGCTGCGCGCGCGCAGGAAGAAAAATGCCGGACGAGTGAAAGAACCTTCACTGCGGCGCGGCGAGGCAAGCGGTCATTTATGCAGAGCGCGGCATAGATTGGAGCGCGAATTTACAGATGCGGACAAAGTGAGCATTCGCTGCGACTGCGCCGATGACTGCATACAAAAAATCGACTTCTAAGTCAGATTTCCAGGGGCATCTGCGATCAAGCGATGAAGCAGGCCGGAAAGCTGCTCCAAATCTCCCTCGGTCCAGCGGTCACGAAAAACATAGCCTGCCTGCTTTGTGAATGTGACACGCGCCTCGTGAACTTTCTCCAGCCCAGATTCGGTCAGGACTACAAATGCCAACCTTGCGTCCCTTTCGTCCGTTTGTCGCGCTACCACCCCGATTTTCTCTAAGGGGGCGGCCATACGCGTTACCGTCGACGCGCTCACGTGCATCCGCTTTGCAAGTTCGACACGGGACAGGCGATTTAGAGGCGCTTGTTCCAAGTGCATGAGGAGAAAAACCTCGTTTACCGAGAGACCGTGGACCGAAGCGAAATCGCCGGAAAGTCGTGCTTTGATCTGATCCGCTGATTGCAGAAGACGAAGAGTATTTGTGAGGCATAAATCATTCATGTGGATATTGTATACATATTGCTTGCATATGCAAGTACATTGCAATATTGGTGCGCGAATTATCTTTATCAACAACCGGTGACGTCATGGACCTTGAAGTTATTTTCTCTATTTCTGGCTTACTTGCGATGGCAGGCTGGCTAGTTTTGCTCGCATCGCCGCTCATTCCACATTGGTCTGACTTGATTGCTGGTTATGTCATTCCCGTCTTGCTCTCATTGGGCTACGTCAGTCTCATTCTCTTTTTTCCATCAAACGGCGGGGGCGGATTTGGCAGTCTCGCCGAAGTTGTCGACCTGTTCGCGAACCCCAATGCGATGATGGCCGGGTGGGTGCATTATCTGGCGTTTGACTTATTAGTCGGGGCCTGGATGTGCAGAACGTCAAGGCGCGATGACTTGAGCTTCTGGCTTGTCGCGCCCTGCCTTCCCGTCACGTTTCTTTTTGGTCCAGCAGGTTTCCTTGCCTTTTCGATCCTTCGCATCTTTGCACCGAAAAAAGCGGCCTGAACTGATTCACACTAAGAAAGAAATTCCCATGCATGACGATGACACACAACACATTCACCTTATTTGCGGCTCAACGGGCGCGGGCAAAACGACATATGCCCGCGCGTTGGCCAACAGCAACGGCGGTGTCGTATTCTCGATCGATGAATGGATGGTATCCTTGTTTGGGGAGGACGCACCGGACGCCTTGGACCCCGCATGGATTTTCCCACGCGTCCATCGTTGCGAGGCGCAAATGTGGACAATGGCGTTGCAGCTTGGCAAGTTAGGTGTTCCGTCGATCCTGGATTTTGGGTTTCAGCGGCGAGAACACCGTCAGAAGTATGCCAGACTCGCGAAACAAGCCCAGTTTACGGCAAAGCTGCATGTCCTGAATGTTGCTGCTTCAGAGCGTTGGGAACGTATTGAGGCGCGCAATAAGAACCGAGGCGAGAGCTTCCATATGGAAATCACACGCGGCATGTTTGACTATATCGAAACGACCTGGGAACAGCCCAGCGATGAAGAGGTGGCGTCGATGTCGGTGGCAGGTTTGGAATAGCGTCTATCGACTACTTCATAGAGTGGTCGTTCGTACAGCATGCAGCATCATGCAGTTTGGGCTCGCCTGAGATATTCGCCGCACGATCCATTAACGGTGAGTCTGGGCTGGAGCGTCCCGATTCCGAGGATCGAAGTTCAATTCACTCTGGTGCGGCACATGGATTTTTGTCCACAAGGGCGCAACTAAAGCCACCGGAAGCTCGAGAGTCGGGACGACATTGGCATCGCAGCCCCAGAAGCTGTTATCCGATAAAATCCGCTCGCCGTTCCAGCAGGCTCTCGTAGAGGAAATCTACAAACAGCCGAACCCGCCGCACCCGGCGTAGGTCGCCATGCATTAGCACCCAGGTCGAGCGGCTTTGGTCTAGCCCGGTTCCTGGCACCCGTTGAAGTTCGGGAAAGACGCTCTGCACCCATGCGGCAAGGAACGTCATGCCCGCTCCGGCCCGGGCGAGATGCATATGCATCGCAGGATCGGGGATGGCGTGGCGCACCGCAGCGCGCGGAAACGGCGAGGCGGCGATCATCGCATGCAATTCCGGCACCTCACCGTAACCTAGCCAAGTCAGCCCCTCTCCGCGCGGCCCTGCATCGTGCAGATGCCTTTCGATATAGCTACGCGAGGCTAATACACCGATTGACAGCGGAAAAAGCTTGCGTCCTACGGCATCACCAGTGAGGTCGCGCGCATGGCGGATCGAGACGTCGGCCTCAAGCTTTTCGATCGAGTCGATGGCGTAGGACAGGTTCATTTCGATGTGGATGTCGGGATAGAGCGACAGGAATTCGCCCAGAACCGGCGCCAGCAGGAAATGCGCGGTCATCGGATCGGCCGACAGACGGATGCGACCCGCCGCTTCGCTATCGAGCCCACGAACGGCATTGAAGCCCTGGCGCAAGGACGCTTCGGCCTCGAGTGCCTGCGGCAGCAGCTTGCGGCCCGCCGCCGACAGTTCCAGCCCGCCCGCACTGCGCCGGAACAGCTGCACACCGAGCTGGGCCTCGAGCCCCTCGACCTGTCGGCGCACGGTCGCGTGGGTGCCGTCCAGCTGTTCGGCGGCCCCGCGCAGCGATCCCGCCCGCGCCACGGCCAAAAAGGCCGGAAGAGATTTCCAATCCACCATGCGGAGCGATTATGAACCACAGCGGTGCATAAATTGCAATATTTGGATGGAATTCGGTCCGGTAGAGACAGGGCAACCGAACCGAAAGGAGACCACCATGACCGCAACACTCTCTGCGTGGAGCATTAATCACTACGGCACCCCAGAAGTGCTGAACCCGGTGACCCTTCCCATTCCGGTGCCCGGTCCCACCGAGATCCTGATCCGTATCCTCGCCTCGGCTGTAACGCGCGCCGATGGCATGATGCGGGCCGGCCAGCCCCGCTTTGCACGGCTATTCCTCGGCCTGCGCCGCCCACGTCAAAACCTGTCAGGTACCGGGCTCTCGGGCGAAGTGATCGCCGTTGGTGACTGTGTTAGCCGGTTTGCCGTGGGCGACGTGGTCTTCGGTGAAGCGGGCCTGAAGTTTGGGGCAAATGCCAGCCACATCTGCCTTGACGAGTCCGGTGTGCTGATGAAGAAGCCCGCGGCACTTTCGCATGAGGAGGCTGCGGTGATGTGCGATGGGCCGCTGACCTCACTGAACTTCCTGCGAGGGGTGGCCGAATTGCGCGCAGGCGAGCGGGTCCTGATCCTTGGCGCTGCGGGCGGCCTCGGTAGCGCGGCAGTGCAGATAGCCGCTGCGATGGGTGCCGAGGTCACCGGCACCTGCAGCGCCCGTAACGCCGACATGGTGGACGCACTCGGGGCCGTCCGGATCATCGACTATGGCCAAGAGGATTTCACCCGACAGGCCGGGCGGTATGACGTGATCTACGATACGATCGGCGTCTCGTCCTTCGCCGAGGCCAAGGGCAGCCTGACCCGCACCGGCCGCTACGTCTGCCCGGTGCTGGGCCTCGGTCTGCTGGGCGCGATGTTGCGCACCGCGATTGCAGGCACGCGCAAGGCGCGCTTCTCGGCTACCGGCATGCTCAAGCCGGACGTGCTGTGCCCGATGCTCGCCACCCTTACCCAGATGGTCGAGGACGGCAAACTCGCCCCCGTCATCGACCGGGTCTACCCATTGGGCGACCTGATCGAGGCGCACTGCCATATGGAGACGGGTCACAAACGCGGCAATGTCGTCGTAGTGTAGGTGCGCGGCACCCAGTCAGCTGAAACCCAGTTCAATCAGAGAGACCCACATGAAAATGAATTACTTCGTCGTCGGAACGAACGACATGCGCGCATCGAAGGCCTTCTACGACAGACTTTTCGCCGGCGCGGGCCTTCAGACCATGCAGCCGTCGGACCGCATGACCTACTGGCTCGGCGAGGGTTTTGCCTTCGCAATCGCGACACCATTCGATGAGGCGCCGGCGACCAACGGGAATGGCACGATGGTTGGCTTTTCGGTCGGAGCAAAGGAAGACGTTGAAAGGATGCACGGCTTGGCTCTAAAATTGGGCGGCACCTGCGAGGGCGCACCGAGTCAGCGTGGGCCGAAATTCTCGGCCTATGTGAGGGACCTTGATGGCAACAAGCTTTGTTTGTCTGATTAGGATCGGGACTTTTCGACAGGCCCATCCGTAGATTTAGGAAAACACGAAGATGACACGCATTGTTTCCTTTTCAGAATCCGGCGTTGATCTGGGTGCTCTGCATTGCGCCATGCTTGCCGCGTTTTCTGACTATATCGTTCCGTTGCAACCAGATGCGGACACGTTCAAGGCGGCGCTGAGCTCGAGAGGTTTTGACCCCGCGGCGTCCTTCGTCGCCGTCGCCGATGGTGAAGTCGTCGGGTTTTGGAACGTAGCGACGCGGAACACCAAACGGTATCTGATAGGCAGCGGAACCCGGATTGGCCACAGAGGCCGGGGATTGGCGTCTCGTCTGGGCATGGCGGCGATGCGTGCGGCAAAGAATGCCGGAAGCGAGAGCTTTTGGCTTGAGGTCATCGAGGGAAACGAAGGCGCTGAGCGTCTCTATCGGAAGCTGGGTTTTGAGGTGACCAGAAAGCTCGACTGTTATCGGCTTGATCATCCATTTCCCGATCCGTCCGCTTGCGAACGGACGGATTTCGGGACCGTTGCCAATGCCATTCAGACGAATTCGACTTGGAAGCCGACCTGGCAGAACGCTACGGAAACCATCTCCGGCTCACCGCTGACGTCCTTCCTGCATGAAAAAGGCGGCGCAATCGTCGGCGCAAGCGGTCTCGTGCATCAGATAGCCGCCAGCGACCCCTCGGCCTTGGCGGACCTCCTCGCTGCGGCAGCGACAGTCGGCTCGCTGACATTGGTCAATGTTGAGTCCGCCGACCGTGTCTTGTGTTCTCTCCTACAGGAGCTCGGGGCTGATCGTTTCATCGTTCAGTATGAAATGCGCCTGTCATTGCCAAACCTGTCCTAGCGGTCGGGAATGGGCCAGCTGACGGAAGATGGCTCTGCGCCGCGACCGCAACCAACACCCAAAGTGGACTGAGCGCGAAAAAGGTCGCGGTCAGCAGCCCGCGGATGTGTCGCGCTTATTGGCCCGTGACTTCGCAGGTCAACCAGGCATGTGTGGTTAAGGCCTGCTCCGTGCCTTGAACGAAGATGGGCGGGCCCGAACCGAATTGTCCTTACAGCGCTGCCGCATGCCCAATTCAAGCCCTTTCTATCATTTGATTGACAAGGAATTTTGCCGACGATAGGCGGTGTTCTATGGAAAACTCTTCGATCATCGCAATGACTTGGTGGCTGGCCTCCTGACAGGGTGGCTGGATGACCAAACGTATTCCGAGGCCACCGCATGGGCGGCCTTTTGTTTTCCGAGCTTCCCGATGCGCCGCCTCTTGTTTCTTGGGAAGATGCAAATGAACAGACCAACTATTCTGACAGGTGACCGCACCACGGGGCCGCTTCACATCGGGCACTATGCAGGGTCGCTTGCAAACCGCCTACGCTATCAGGACAGCCACGAACAATTTCTGTTGCTGGCGGATACACAGGCTTTAACCGACAACGCTCATGATCTGGAGAAAGTGCGGCGCAGTGTGATCGAGGTCGCGCTGGATTATCTGGCCGTGGGCATTGATCCCGGTCGCACGACCATCTGTCTGCAATCCCATCTTCCGGCGCTAGCAGAGTTGTCGCAGCTCTACCTGAACTATGTCACGGTTGCTCGGCTGGAACGGAACCCGACGATCAAGGACGAAATCCGTGCGCGCGGGTTCGGGCGCGATATTCCCGCCGGGTTTCTGTGCTATCCGGCGGCACAGGCGGCGGACATCACAGCCTTCAAGGCGACCGTCGTGCCTGTTGGCGAGGATCAGGCTCCGTTGATTGAGCAAACAAACGAGATCGTGCGGCGCATCAATGCAACCGCAGACCGCGCCGTGTTGCCTGAGGCTCGGGCGATGATCCCCAAGGCAGGCCGGTTGCCCGGAATCGACGGAAAGGCCAAGATGTCGAAATCCGGTGGTAACGCCATCGCGCTGTCTTCGTCGTCTGAAGAGATCAGACGTGCTGTCAGAGCGATGTACACCGATCCGAACCACCTGCGCGTCGAAGACCCAGGGTGCATCGAGGGCAATGTCGTCTTCACCTATCTCGACGCCTTCGATCAGGACCAGGACGGGCTTGCCAAGCTCAAGGCACAGTATCAAAGAGGCGGGATTGGCGATGGCAAGATCAAGGCGCGTCTGGAAGCCATCCTTCAGGAGCTCATTGCCCCAATTCGCGAGCGTAGGGCACAATTCTCCGCGGACCGCGGATACATAATTGACGTGATCAAAGAAGGCACGGAACGGGCGCGAGAGCGCACCGAGGCGACAAAGCGCGATGTGGTGAGTGCCATGGGGCTGTTCCAATTTTAGGTGAGCAGAGGCGGGCGATCCAGATGAAGGTCTGTTTCGTCCCGGCTCTCTAGTCTGATCAGTTTGCAGCGAAAATACGGTCTAAGTACGGACAAATCGGATACCTGCGATTGACCGGTCTGGAGACAGCAACCGTGCTGCAACACGCGTGCTTCTGCGCGTGCAAGATAATTCTGCGAAAGCAATAGCCGCAGCTGCATAAGTCCGCTCTGTCCCGCATCTTACCAGTTCATGCGCAGTGCAGCGAACGGCTGCGATACCTCGAACCGGCCACTTGTAATCTGCGCGGCGAATGTGCCGAAAGAGCCCAGACTGCAAGAATTCCGTGTTGCAGCGAATGACGGCTTAGCAAATAGGCTGGCCTATTTTGCCACCCCCGAGAACACGATGCTCGGCATTGGAATTTTATAGCAACCATCCGACAAGTATTGCGATGCTGCTTCATCTAGTTCTTCTCGAATTGATTCTTGCACGTTAACCTCTTGCCTATCTAGGATCAGCGGGACGCGGACGCCAAACGTCATGAAGAAGTCATAGAAGCTGCGGCCCGGCGCATGAAGAATATTCTCAACATTCTCTGCCTTGATGTCAGTGAATCCTGTCCTTTGCATCATTTCTGAGACCTGCGCTTCATCGGACAAAGTGTATGCATTCGGCGCCGGGTCTGCCCGCGACATGTCGGCATGTCGACCGATAACATCAAGCATTAGCTTATAACATTCAGACCGATCCGGCCCAAGCCATTGGCTGAAAACAAATCTGCCTCCTGGCTTCAGAACACGCCGCGCCTCTGACATTGCACGTTCAGGGTCAGTGACGTGAAACAAGACGATGTTGCAAAGTACTGCGTCGAAAGTTTCATCTCGCATCGGCAATTCTTCAACGTCAGCGATGGAAAAATCGATTTCCGGAAATTGGATTTTGGCTTGCTCAACCATTCCTGCGGAGAAGTCGATGCCTTCAACTTCTGCGCCAAGCAACTTTGCAATTGCCGCCACGTACCCCGGACCGCAGCCCGCATCAAGAACCTTCGCACTCGGAAATAGCCGCGCATGGTCCAGTAGCTTAGGAATAGTTTGACGTGTGACCCGCGCCGTCACGTCGCCATAATTGTCGGCACGCGATGACCAACCGTCGCGCTCGCCATCTCTAAATGCCGAATAATCCACCATTGATCTCCTTTGACACCGCATTGAATATAATAAACCAGATTTTGGCAATCGCGGCAAAGCAGACGTTAGCTGACGGAGGTCGATTGGTCGGTTTGTCCGCATTGCCGACCTCCGCCTGCCTGCCCGTGCAGCGCGGGGCCTTGAATGAACGGCAGTGGTGAAGCCGCGACGTAGCATCAGATCGTCGCGCCAACGTCTGCAAAGGGCCGTGAGAGACTTGGGCGATCGGTCAGTTCCGACCGCAACATTGCTTGTATTTGCGGCCCGACCCACAGGAGCATGGGTCGTTCCGCCCGGGCCGGGGACCGGCGTTGAACGGCATCTCGGAACGATTTGCGGGCTCCATGCGGGAAAGCTCGGGACGAGACTGATAGAGTATCGTCGCAACGCAGTTCGGGATCAGATTGGGTGCTTCAAGGTCGATTTCGTCGATCTCCTCATCCGTGAACTTGCTGTGGCCAGTGTATATTTCCTGAAGCGCCATCAAGAAGATCATCGTCGTCCGCGTCTCTTCGTCGGCCTGAGCGAGCAGTCGATCCCAAGCATCCGGTCTTAGCCCCATAGCGCGAGTGAAGCCATCGATCCAAGGCTCCCACATCACCTCATCACTGTTGGGGTCAACCTCGTAGATGGGTTCGATCCAAGGTGAGCGGGTCATCGCCTCCGCAACCGAGTTGTAGTGAGCCATGACCGCACCGACCGTGGCTTCGGCGGTTTTCTGATCGGGAAAATTTGCCTCACCTGTCTCTCCCCAGACATGGGACATCCATTCCGAGGGCGGGATCATATCCGGGCAGGCAAGAACACCGACTACGTAGCCATCAAGTTCACTGAGCGTCATGGGCATGTTCTCGATGGGCAGCGCATGCAACAGCGCGCTGAGACGCTCGAGTTCCTGATCGGACTGGTCCATAAATACCTCCCGGTGTTGCTCGGAATTTTTTACTCTGCGCGACGCCAACCCGCAATCCGCGCGAAGCCTGCTTCAAGCTCGGACAGGAAGATTGCTGCAGGCACCCCGAATGTCCGCAGTGGTGAAGCCGCGACGTAGCATCAGATCGTCGCGCCAACGTCTGCAAAGGG
>OJDV01000152.1_pt1 | contig 31088 bp, 26 predicted proteins | sample 1592911 | NCBI WGS metagenome assembly OJDV01 (sample SAMN05416860, study PRJEB24817) | seawater metagenome | isolation source: Sea water | place: Canada:Atlantic | collected 2013-11 | reverse complement strand
CGAGATTTCTGCCTGTCTCGTGGGCTCGGAGATGTGTATAAGAGACAGGCTCTAGACAGTGCGGCTTCCACTTGTCGAGTCGCTAACTGCGTGAGGGAGGTGGGTGGCTGAGAGGATAAACCTAAAAGGTTGAGCTGAAAAATTTAGGTTTTGATCGTTTAGAGGTTAGACATAGGTTAGACACGGGAGTATTATGATTCTCGAATCGTGTCTAACCTATTGATTTATATGGTAGCTATGCGTGGATTTGAACCACGGACCCCAGCATTATGAATGCGAGGTCACTACGTTTTTCAGTATTCTCTACAAGTCTGGCTATTCCTAGCTGCTCCTCAATAACATGCTGTAATTATTGTGTTTAATTCAATATCTATATCTTTTCTGTAGTCACTGGCTGTCACTGAAGGTATGCTTAAGTCATGTTTATTTGGACTTAATGTGGACTTAAGTTATGAAAGCTCGTATTACAGCAACACTTCTTAAGGATGTTGAGGTTAAAACCGAGCCTTATGAAATCGTCGATGACCTACTGACCGGTTTTCTTGCTCGAGTCCAGCCAACAGGGAAAGTGACGTTCTATTTTGCCTATAGAACGTCCGATGGACGACGTCTAAGAAGCAGAATAGGTGCATACCCGGCGGTGACTGCGCCCAACGCGCGACTTAAAGCAGAGAAACTATCAGCAGAAGTAGTTCTCGGGTCCAATCCACAGCAGGAGAAGCAAACTGAGCGAATTAAGCGGCAAAGGGCTAAGCATGAGTCGCTGGCGGGCTTTATAGAGTACAAGTACAAAGATTGGGCGCTTTCTCACCAACGGCGAGGTCAAGAAACCTTAGATCTACTTCACCGAAATTTTAAACACCTCTACGTAAAGAACTTGAAAGACATAAGTGCTTGGGAGATTCAGAAATGGCGAACAGAGCGATCTAAGGCAGGTCTATCGCCATCCACGATTAATCGATCTGTGACGACCTTAAAGGCGGTTCTCAACAGAGCCTTGGAATGGGGTGTCATTGAAACCAACCCTTTGCAGACAATTAAGCCGCTTAAATTAGATTCTAAAGGTGTTATCCGATACTTGTCTGTGGATGAAGAGCATAGGTTGAGAGCTGCTCTGGATGATCGACAGCAAGAGCTTGTCGACAGTAGAAATTCAGGCAATGCCTGGCGAGAAGCTAGGGGCAAAGAAAAGTACCCTGAGCTAACTGGGGCACTAGTAGATTATTTGAAGCCGCTAGTACTCGTTGTATTGAATACCGGGCTAAGGCGCGGTGAAGCGTTTAGTCTTAAATGGGAAAATGTGAACTTCGAGCGAAAGAGCCTTGTGGTCATGGGTAGTACTGCCAAGTCGGGGCATACAAGACATGTGCCCCTCAACACTGAATCGATCACTATATTAAGAGAATGGTTCGAGAAAGCGGAAAATGAACTTGTTTTTCCTAGCACTGTCACAAAACGAAAGTTGGTAACGGTACAGAAAGTGTGGGCTCCGCTAATGCGCCGTGCAGGTATAGAGCGCTTTAGGTTCCATGATCTCCGGCATACTTTCGCGAGTAAACTCGTTATGGCGGGTGTTGATTTGTACACCGTTAAGGAGTTAATGGGGCACTCGACAATTCAAATGACTGAGCGTTATGCCCATCTAGCTCCAGAACATAAAGCAAGTGCGGTGGAGAGGCTGGTGAAGTCTAATCGAAAAAACTACTAGCGGTTTGCACCGCTAGATAATTTAGTCGACTCCACTAGGTGCTTTAGAGAGTTGGATACTCAGTCAATTAGAGTTTGAAGTACCAAGCATCGTGGCAATATAGTCCCTGCCGGATTCATGCATAAACAACACGTGCAGAAACTCCCACTGCTCTACGGTCAAGCCACGATCCTTAACGGCCGCATATCGCGTTGGTGTAACGATGAAACTTTCTAGTGTGAGGTTTTCATCCCCCAAACGTGATTCAACATCTTTAATCGTCTTATGGAACTGCACTTTTGGGTGATCGGGCCCTTCGTGAGAGATGCCGTGTGGCTCAACGAAGATAATTTTCTGCTTGTCGCCGTTTACCAGCCATAACAGGAAATCTGGATAGAAATTACCCGCTTCAAAAAAGCCGATTCCACTGCCCCGCGATTTATTCCGTAATAGGTACAAAGAAGTTCCGGCATCCTGCAAGGCTTGTTCGTTGATTTCTAACCATTGCATCAACGCGATCACAAAATCTTTCTCGCTGTCATTGAGCGATACCGGCGCTACAGTAATTGAGGCGCCTTTCTCCGCGTATAGTAGGGGTTGGTAGAGATGGTTGCCTAGGATGCAGGCTTTCAGCAGTCCGTGCTCTATTAGGCTACGGCGGGTTTTAGCCTGCACTTGTTTATAGATTTCCGCCTGCATTTTCTCAATGTCATTGATCAGTTGCTGCTCACTGGCATCTACGGTGAGTTGATAGTGTTCGTCAGCGTCCGGCAGATTGGCGTCGCTGGGTGTCAGTTCTCGCACTTCCAAGCGTGGCCTTATAAAGGCGTCAGCCTCGTAGAGGAAATATTTTTTGCAGTAGCGCTTGAGCAGTTCCAGCGCTATCTGATTCCACACGCGGACATGGGCATAGCTATCCAATGCCATCAAATGCGCAGGCACATACAGTAGGTACCAATCGTGACGTTGCAGAAAGCTAGTGATCAGTTGAGGCAGGATAATCAGGCTATACAGGTTCTCCCGTGCCTTGTATTGCTCTAGGTCGAAGTACAGTTGCTTGATGTCCAAGAAGGCAATGTGTTCCGCGCGAAGCTGTACTTCGTCGCGCTGGATTACAGCGGCAGCGCCAGGGCCAATCTGATTGGCCACAATGGATTGAATCTTGGGATACCAGTCCACCTCTACTCGATTCTTGGTGAGGTAATCCGGTACACCGCCGAACAAGGGCATGGCGCCGTCCCGGTTAAAGTTGTACTCACGCCCGGTGCCATCTTTGCGCTTGGGACGTATCACCTTGAGTTGTTGTCCAAAGTCATAGGTGACATTCATAGGGATTTGAAACACCTGCTTACTATCGTTGCCAGGCAAGCCTTCTTCTTTCAAGAAGTCGCGGAACTTTTCCATGAAATCTGCTTGTACACCAAACACATTCAGGGTTTCGATGTACTGAATATATTCAGGTTGATTCACGGGAGTAGCAGCGCGAGATCTTTTCAGCGTCCAGTCATAGCCCTTCAGGCGCACGCCACGTCCAAACAGCTGAATGATCTGCGAGCCTTCGCTACGACCGACACGCATCAACCCCAAGGTGCTTACGCGCCAACAATCCCATCCTTCTACAAATTTCTTGGCGCCCATCAGTAGGTTGATTGGAGAGCTGGACTCTCGCACGCTATTGAATTGAGCGGCCTGAAAGTCACTGTCGTCGACGGTGATGGCAGGGCAACGTCCACGGCTGCATTCTTCTTCCACGTGTCTGGCCAAACCTAGCGCGTCGCCCACGTTGATCAAGCCGAAGTGCTGGTCACTATTGCCAGCGCGCAGCAATAATTCGCCGCTATCACCCTTTAGGCGTAAAAGCTGCAACTGTCCGCCCGCCTGGTTGTTGAACAGGGTACGCAGAATATCTCCGTGGATATCTGTCGCTGTTTCTCCCGTCGTTTGACGACTGCGTAGAAATAAGAAGGCGCCGTGGAAGATGTCGATGCCATTGCCATCGACCAGTCCTGTGTCCTTGCCCGCTTTGTTCAAGAGCGTGTCGATTGTACGAATGGCCAAAGCAGGCTCTGCTAGGAAGCGAGCAATAAACCCCAACACCTGCACAATATCAGAGGCGGTCTCGTCAACCTGCACCACCTCTTTGCCTTTCAACTTCTTGCTGGTGACAGCCTTGCTGACACTGCCTCCGACAAACACCCATAGAGGCTTCTCCAGATTGTAGGGGGCGTATTGCGTCTTGCGCTCTTGATACAAGCGCAACTGTTGATAAAAGCCCAATAAGCAAGCCGTGAGATAGAGAAACTCATGCTCTGCCTGTGACTTAGGAATATTGAAAATGCGGTAGTCTTTGCCATAACCATCCTCGTAGAAGAAACGATAGGAATAGTCGAACAACACCGCCTTGGCATAGGCTTCTTCGATCCGGGAATTGTTCGCGGCCTTCACCGCCTCCTTGAAGGTGGCAGAATACTCGAAGGCGAAACCCTTTTCAGTGAGGCGTTCGCGTTGACGGTACCAGCCTTCTTCTTCTGATTTGCCCATACCGCGATGGCCTTCGTCTACCAGAATCAGGTTCTGATCGCCGAGATTACGAGTAGCGATGGTCTTGTCTCCATCCCTTTCCCCCAGCTTGGTGATCTCGATAAAGTCCACACGCGTGAGCTGACCGTGCTGGCTGGAAAACATGTCGTTGTTGTCCATGACCAAGCGGCTGACCTCAATGCCACTTTCCTTCATCTCGCGTTCGTGCTGTTCGCTCAACCCTTCGTTTGGCGTAATCAGTAGCGTGCGAGTAAGTGCTTCGTGATGGCCATGCTCGTTGGCGTAGTGCTGAAACTGCCGGTAGTTCACATGCATCAACAAGGTTTTTCCGGACCCCGTCGCATTCTGCAGGCAAAGTTTATTTAGCTCCTGCTCGGTATACGGCGTAATGCCGGTGGCAAACTGCTTGGCCTCCCAATGCGCATTGAAGCGGGTGACATAGGCGTTGAGTTTATTCAGCAATCCCTCGCGGTCACTGAAGTATTGGTGCAGATAGATTTCGGCAAAGAGTAGTGACAGCCATTGATAGTATTTCCACACAATCGGCCGCTCTCGACCTAGGTTAAGCCAGTGTGTGTGCTCGACGATATTCTGTTCGTATTGTAAAAGTGCGGCAGGGCTAAGCTTTGCCTGTGGCTGCCAGTGAATTTTCATTTGCTGATAGAGATGATGCAGGTTGTCCTCGCCCAGCCCCTCTGGGCAGTCGCGCAAGGTGCGAGCGAGGACGTGGAAGGGGCGCACGGCGCGGCCAGATTGTTTATGCTCCGCCAATGGGTCGATGCCCAGCAGCGACAGTATCCATTGGTTGAGAACTAGCTTGTCGGCGAAGGGCAATGTCTGCCCCGCTTTAGTTCTGCTCTTTCTTGGAATCGCCATGCTTACGCCTCCGCCCACATGGCTTGATGGAAGGCATCTTCGGTCAGGCGCACCTTGGTCTGTTCACCCTCCACGACTGGGTTGGGTAGGGTATGGCTGCCGTTGACGTAGATCACCTCATAGGTTTTCTCACGAGTCGAAACACCGATAGTTTCCAGATACCTCTGCAGGGCTGCATTATCCTTTTCGGCATCGTCAGTCAGCTTGCGCCAGATGATGAGCGTGAGAATTTTGGTGCTGTCATCGCCGGGCACACGCAAAGTATAGCCCTCCACCAAACGGAACCAGTATTCGCCATTCGTCTCTACCCGCAAGCGTTTGCAGATTAAGCGAGTACTCTGATCGCCGGGTAGGTCAGGATCGGATTCCCGATCGAACTCGGCACTGAAACTCTGCGGGGCGGCCAAGTGATCTACCCACAGGCCGAGCAACCAGTTGAAGGTTTCGATCAGGTCAATGTTTTGCAAAACCTGTTCATCACTGCCTGGCTTCTTGATCCACATCTTGTAGGCGGTAGGGTCGCGGAAATCATAGATATTGAGCAAGCTCTGGCTGCCGTCGGTTTCTACATCGAGGAAGTAGTTGAGAAGGTAGTCGCGTTGCAAGGTCGGACTATTTGTCAGTACAGCGTCTCGCCTTTCGTCAGGCATTAAGATTAGGTTATTGAGGCTATCTTCGTAATTTTCTAAACGCAGATATTTAAAATGATGTGAGATACCGCTATTTCGAGTAGTAGGCAACCCGGCTTTCCAATTATCTGAATAAACAACCTTCGATATACGAGGCCTTAGGGCAGTGTCAAAATGCTCGCCCATCTCTATAAGAAGATATTTTCGATTGCCTGGATATTCTCGATTGAGAGATAACAAACCATGGGCAGCTGTTCCAGATCCAGCGAAGCAATCTAAAAAATATCCTGATCTCTCTTCTGTCGAGTAGAATATCCATTCTGCTAGTTTTACAGGTTTGGGATAATCGACCAATCCAGATAGACCAAGATTTTCCAATTGCATACTTCCATCGCTTTTGAGACTAACTATAGATCTTAATAAGAAAGATTCAACGTCTCTGAGGTATGTGATGGAGCTTGGTTGAACAGTGTCTTTTGACGAATACCATATTCTGCCTTTGACTATACTGCCATCTGGCAATTGAAAGGTAGGGCCATCATTCTCTGCATCTCTAAAAGTTTCCTCTTTCCATCTCCATCCTCTATCTGGGATAGGGGCAGGCATGCCGGTAGCTGGATTTATTACTTCATATCGAGGCCCCTCTGTCTTTGCGTTAGGCCAGGACATGTTGATTTTTCCAAATATTTCGTAATTTGGGTCAAGCTCGGAATATAGCGTAATGCCCCTATCAAAACCTTGTTTCTTGTAGAATTTTTTAAGCTCTCTCTGAGTTTCTTTCAAGTTAGTGCGCTTTTTCTTTTCTTTCGCAATCAGTTCATATATTTCTTCTAAAGAGTCTTTGCGCATAACAAATCCTCGCTCAGAAGCTCTGCGCATCTTTTGATTTTTAGCAAAAAGATAAATATACTCGTGAATATTACCTATGCCCTTATCATTCTTTGGTACTCTCTTATTCCAAGTAATGGTTTCGACATGATTGTCTTCTTCAAATACTGAGCGCAATACGTACCCAAAATTTAGAAACTCATTTTCATCACAATTTGCAAATAAAGACCCATCTTCTTTGAGAAGGTTGTGTAGCTTGTGTACAACTTGATTCATCATGCTAGACCATGACGAAGATTTGTATCTATCTTTATATACGAAACCATCATCACCAGTATTGTATGGAGGATCAAAATACACGCAACTGATGCTAGCTTGGTGGCGGGTTTTGATGAGATTTAAAGCTTGAAAATTTTCGGAATTTAAAATTAGTCCATCGCACTGTTCATCGAGGTTCTGGATTTCATTCAATAATTGTGCTTTGAAAAAGTCGTCGAAGAACACCGTGTCAATCATCAGAAACGAGTTTTCTTTTAGGAAATCTACGCTACGTTGGCTGGTTTCCTGATTTATTTTCGAGATAGTAAATAGCCTTTCCCACTCTTGGTACTGTGCTTCGTTCGCTGCAATCTCTGGATAAAAGCTTTCCGGTATTCGATCCAGCGTGATGCAGTGCTGCGTCTCGGTGACAAACTTCTTCTTCAGCCACAGTTTCTTCTGAAAATTCTCCAATTGTGCTAGAAAGGCAATCAGTTGGTGGGCGATGCGTCGTAACACCTTAATTTTGGCGAGATACTGCTCCACTTTAGGTGCTTCTGCGTTCTCGATGTCGTCGAGGCGCATGATCTCGTTCTTGATGTAGAAGTCCAGCTCACGGCGCAGGAAGCCGCCTAGGTCCTTGTGAATAAAATAGTCCATGGTGTTGCGGTTGCTGTACTTTTGCAGGTGTTTGAGCAGTAAGGTGCGTGTTTTCTCAGCGTCAGTGGGTGCAGGCAATTGCAGGGGCTGCAAGAATGCGCTGGCGTCTGGTAAGGCTTGCAAGGCTGCAACGATGGCCTCTTGGGCTTGGTCGAGACGAGTCTGTTGCCACTTCTTGTCCTGTCCGCTTTTCTCGGTGTCGATACGGTATTGAAACTGAATCACCAATTCGCCATTCTCCAGTTTTACCGGCTCTTCGGCATGAATGATGAAGAAGCGCTTCTGGTCATTGCCCGCCTTGATGTTGCTGTGTTCGCCTTCACTGGCCCCTACGATACGCAGGTGCACCTTGCGGGGTGTGGCGTTGTTGAGATCGTCGAAATCGAATGCAGCTGTTTTGCTTTGCCCTTGCTTCTGGCGTTCCACTTCTTTACGGATGGCCTCGTTGAGCTCGAAGGTGTAGTTGGTGAGGTATTCGCTACTCTTGATGTAGTACTGGTCTTTGTTGGCCCAGTGCAGATACACCTCGCGACCATCGTAGGGCACGGCATAGGGGGCGGCACGGTTGTCGCTCTCGCGGGCATAGTAGCGGCGCGACATGAAGTCGCCGTTGTCGTAATAGCGCTCGAAGAAGCGGTATAAGTGATCGTAAATTTCCGTCTCGGCATTGCCCCCGTCTTTCGCGTTCTCATAGGCCGCTTTCGCTTCCTTTACGCCGTCCGTGTTTTCGGGGTCTGGCGCACCAAATTTCTTCGCTTGTTCTAGTGCTGCGTCATAGGCTGCCTTGGCCTGCGCAATGCGATCCCCGTCGGCCTTGCCAAAGGCTTGTTCTATTTCCTTTAACAAATCGTTCTCTAGAAATTGGCTGATCTGCACGCTCTTGGCGTGCATGATTTTATAAAGGCCGAAGTCCAGCTCTGGTTGGTCGAGCTGGAACAGCTCCTTGAGCAAAGTGATCAGTCGGTTACGGTATTTGTCGGTGGACATCAAAAGCTTCCTTTGGTGTTTGCAGGGTGTGACACCCAGTCTTCTTGTTACTTTGTTGTAAAGGCGTCGCGCACTAGCGCCTCTGCCTGTTCTAATTCTTTATCCTGTAGCCATAGAAAATGACTCTTGCGCTTGTTAGCAGACAGTTTCCACTGAGTGTGGTGCACCAGTCGAATGAACAAGTCCTCACTGTGATCTGGCCAATCCAGCAGTGCATTCAGCGCTTGCTTGGCACGATCAAAACCCAGCAGGAAATCAATCTCGTGGCGCAGGTCCTCCGTGACTGTTCGCTCCAGTGCGTAGTACAGAAATTCGGCCTGGCGCGTTAGGTCTGGGTATCGGAAATACACCGCGTCATTGCCCGTTGCAGGGACTTCTGGAGTATCTGGGTAGTAGGAGCTGCGTTGATTCAGTGGTCTTGAGAAGTGCTCGAGTGCATCGGTGTACTGGTTTAGATTCGCCAGAATCACCGCGGATACCGGCAACACAATACCCTTGGGTGTGAAGCCTGCTTTTGCTAGCACATCATGAATCAGGTAACGGTGAATGCGCCCATTGCCGTCCATGAAGGGGTGTATGAATACAAAGCCGAAGGCAATGCAGGCGGCGGCGACCACTGGGTCAAGGTTATTGCTTTGGCGTTGCGCTTCGGCCATGGCTAATAAGCCTTCCATTAGGCCTGTTACATGCTCCGGTCGGGGTGGGACAAAATCGACTTTCTGGCGATAACCTAAGTCATCCCCCAGCCAGTTCTGGCGGGCGCGCCAGGTGAATTCGTGAAAACGCGGGTCCAGCACAGCGTGCTGCAGCTCCATTAATCTTTCTTCTGTTAGCGGCATTCCGGTATCGGCTTCACGCAGCAGGTCTGCAAAGCGCTGCGCTTTGCTGGCCGAAGGGGTTTCGCGCTCTAGCTCGAAGCTGGATCGAGTTTCTTTGAGGTAGAGCCAAGCGGCCGCACGGCGCAGGATCTCCTCATCGTACTCAGCCAATGTGCGTCCGGTAACATTGCGCAGGTCTTTGGCCAATATGCCTTGCAGGTAATCACTTTTGCGCACCAGTGGGCAGTAGGCTGGAGTTCCCGGAAGGTTATTCAGAACGCGGAAGCGGCTGCACTTTTCGCCCGGCTCGACAGCGAATTGCTGGCGGGCATCAAGCAAGGCAACATAGCCAGCGCGCTCGGACACAGGGTCTGCCATTGGTAATGAAGATTGGGTCAGCCATTCGTAGAGGAAGCAGGCCCTGCGCGCGTAGAGCGATGCTGGGCTATTTTGCAGCCATGTGCATAGTGAGCTCTGTATTTGCTGGGTGTGCGCGTGTTCGTCTTGTGTGAACAATAAGCTCAATATTTGGAGATTGACGCCCTCGTAACGCAAGGCAAATTGGAGATGGCCAGCTAGGGAGTCTTCCGGTTGATACTTAGGCTCTACCAGCAGGCGCAACTGCCTACCCAAAGGGCGCAGTTCGCGTCCTCGGATGGCGGGGTCCACGCTAGCTTCGATGTCCAGCGGCAGCGCTTGCAGGCTGTATTGCTGAATCAGGTGGCTGTAACCCAAGCTTGCTCTTGTCATGGTCTTATTCTTGTTTGGTCGCAATGGTATTCGAAAATTGGCCGGTAAATCTGAACAACAACCGGATAAGCCTCTAAATTGAGAAAAACGTCCGGGAATTGGTGGTGGTCGGAGTTTAGCGGACGTTTTTCTCAATTAAAAGCGAGTTTCCGGCTTTTTTTCTCGAGTCGCGGCTGATTTTCTCATGTCAGCTTAGTTTCCAGCGAATGCGGAACAAGTGATGAGTGGAGCTGCGCTGGTGCATTCGTCGCTCTAGGGCGTCTATCAACTTGTCACGCTGGGCCTCGATATCATCCTCCACCTGAAAAATCTGTTGGCGCTGCTGGCGCTGGCGTTTCTCCAAGGCTTTGATTTCTTCTTGCGCCTGTTTCTGTTCCTCTGGCGTCAGTGCGGTACGCGCACGCCGTTTTGCATCCTTGATCCGCTCTTTAGTGTCCTGCAACTCCTTCTCGGCGCTGTGGATACGGTCTTCCGCCCAAGCCTCCAGTTTGTCCCGTTCCCGCGCAAAATAGCTATTGTTTTCCTCTAATGCTCTAGACAGTGCGGCTTCCACTTGTCGAGTCGCTAACTGCGTGAGGGCGGTGGGTGGCTGTTCGTTATTGGCGGCGACTGTGGCGGTGAGATTGAACAGGCGCTCGCAAGCTTCTTGATCGAGGTATTCCCCGGCATCGCTGATCGCCGTGAAAACCAAGTGCTCTTCCTGTTGGAAACTCTCCAATTGCAACAGATTGAGCTCCAACCAACCATCACTGGACTTGAGTTGCTCCAGCACCGCGATGCGGGTCTCGTGATCAGAAAGTTTGAAACAGAGCGTGCTCAATGGTGCCGGCAGTCGCCTACCGCTATCCAACACATATTCACCCAGGGGGTGAGTGAGTCGGTAGGTGTAGCAATGCTCCGGCACCTCTCGTCCTTTCTGAATCAATTGGTAGTGACCAGTAGGCGCGCCATCACAGGGACTGCTTGCCAGCGTGAAGCGGAGATCTTCGTCACTGAACTCGGCCTGATCAGCAAGCTGGTGCTGGGTTAGGCGCCAGAAAATGCGGCCAATGCGATCAAGCTGAGCCTCGGCTGATTGTTGGCGAATGCGCAGTAGTTCGTGAATCTGCTCATCGAAATGGTCCAGTAATTTAGACTGGGTTTCTCGCATGCGTTCATCGATGGATTCACCCATTTCATTCTGCAATTGCGTAAACGCCTCTTCTATTTGCTCGGACGTGCGGCAGGTATCGTAGATGGCGGCGATCCGTTTCTCGAAATCAACTCCCGATTCAATCCGCCCCAAAATCTCATCAGAAGCACCGAACATGCCTTCAAACAGATGGAATTTTTCACTGAGCAGTTCTAGCACACGCTTATCTGCCGCATTGCGTTGATTGAGAAAGTTCACAACGACTACATCGAACTTTTGACCATAGCGATGGCAGCGCCCAATGCGCTGTTCAACCCGTTGCGGATTCCATGGCAAGTCGTAATTGATCACCAGATTACAGAACTGCAAGTTCACCCCTTCGGCTGCTGCTTCGGTGGCTATCAATATCTGTGCGTCGTCGCGGAAGTGATCGATCAGTGCTGTACGTCTATCAATGGCAGGGCTGCCCGAGACTTTGTCACTGCCCGCGTTCTCGTGCAGCCAGCGCTGATAAATACCCGTAGTTGCTGGGCCGCCCGTGCCACCGCTAAAACTGACAACTTTCCCTTGAAAACCATGTGCTTCCAGAAATGCTGACAGATACTCTTGCGTTCTTCTGGATTCAGTGAAGACAACGGCCTTGCGCGGTGCGTTCATCTCATTCATGCGCGCAAACCCAATACTTAGTGCCTGCAGCAAGCTATGGGATTTTGCATCTTCGTGGATGTTTCGCGCCAGCGTCAGATAATTCTCTAACTCGGCAATTTCTCCGCGCAATTGCGTGATATTGACTGGATCAGACTCAATTTCTTCCGAATTGATCAGCTCATACTCTTGTGAAGCCTCGGCAGCTTGATCGAAAATCTCGTCCAGGGCATCGGTTTCGATTTCCTGATCTTCCATTAGCAGTTGTAGCCAGTCTTCCTCTCCTTTCTGTGATTCTTCGAGGTTGCGCAACCGTGACAGCATGGACTCGAGTGTTTTTATGATTGCGGTTGTAGATGATGCCAGCAATTTGCGGATGACCAAGGACACTAAATGCCGTTGTTGGTGAGGCACTCCGTAACTCACATCGCGCTGCAAGTAGGCAGAGACAAGATCGTAGAGTCGTTGCTCCGGCTCGCTTGGTGTGAAAGGCACAGTGACAGCCTTGCGTTCGGTATAGCGCACGTATTCCATGACATCTTTGCGAAGCGTGCGCTTGGAGAACTCCTCGATCCGCTCTCGCAAGCCTTCTATGTCGTTGCCGTTACGCATATACATGCTGCGAAAACTCACAGCATCGCCAAACAGTTGTTCATCGATGACAGTCGAAAGCCCATACAACTCCATCAAGGAGTTCTGTAATGGTGTAGCCGTCAGCAACAGTTTCTTTGAACCTGCCAAGGCACGCTTGATTGCCTGACCGGTGCTGTGACTTTCGCGGTGCGCGTTGCGCAGTTTGTGTGCTTCATCGATCACCACCAAGTCCCATGGGCTTGCCCCTAGTTGCTTCTCTACGGCAGCTGCAAAATTGAAGGAAATTATCGTGATGAGTGGCTGCTTAAAGGGTGAGTAGACCCCGCCTTTACGCAAGTCCTTTACCGTTTTGGCATCAAGTATCTGAGCAGGAAGATGAAACTTCTCGGATAACTCTGTCGCCCATTGTTGACGCAAAGCTGCAGGACAAATAACTAGAAGTCGGCGACGCCGCTCTGCCCAATATTGGCAAAGCACCAACGCAGCTTCGATGGTCTTGCCCAAGCCCACCTCGTCTGCTAACAGAACGCCTTTCGCTAGGGGGTTTTGCAAGGCAAAAAGTGCTGCATCAATCTGGTGTGGGTTTAGGTCTACAGCAGCATCAAACAAGGACTGCGAGATTCGATCAATATCTCCACCACGTCGTTGTCGCGTGAGCTCATAGGCGAAATACTTGGCGTGATAGTCAGTGATTTCGGGATCTTTCTTGGTAATCATACCTAGTGTCCTATTTACTATTTTCACCACCTACAAGCAGCAAGGTGATTTATATAGACTTTTTACAGTGCCAAAGCTACACCCTTTGATCGCAATCGAGCGACAACTTCATGCACTCTTTCAGGAAAAGGAAAGTGAGAATCGAGCCAAACAGAATAGATGAAAATATGTTTAACCCAGCCATCCTCTATCCTGAGGTAGGTTTCTGACCATAAGCGAGTGGGATTGTTTATGGAAAGGGAGCAACAAACAGGAGTAGTCACGCCCTCCATATTCTTTCTCTCCGCAAGTACAATCACTTGAGTAAGCGGACTGTTAGGCTCATCGCAGTGCTGACGCTCAGTAAGATGATTCTCCACGGCCACGTTTCCTTTAACGTTGCACGACTTTGTTACTAAGGAAACGGATGGATGCAACGCAGTAAGAAAACGCGTTGATAACTCTTCTCGGTTTACAAAGGCCGCATATGCCCTGCACGCTTGAGCATCACTAACAAATGGGCCGATGCTCATAGTCGTAAGCCTCTTTGATCAGGGGCCCATTTTGCTAGGTTAATCTGGGCTACTCCTAGCCCCAATCCGCGCACCCATTTGGCGCAAGTATCTAGTGTGCTCCAAGTCTTTATTGCGCCAGCGACAGTGGTTGCTGTTACTGTGCTGGTCGGAGTATCAGCCTCGACATGAAACACGCTGCCGTCGGCGATTATGCGAAGCTTGCGGATAGCGCCAGCCTCGATCAGAGCTCTCAGAGTTTTTTCATTCATTGCCCGTTTGCTCAAATAAGGCTTGTTGCTCGGGGATGGATATATCGTTTTCTTCGCAGTGTTTGCGAATCAGTACCTCGATTAAATTGGCAATGGAGCGGTGGTCACGTAGTGCCGCAATACGTACGGCTTCTTTGAGTAGTGGGTCTATACGCAGATTAAGGGTGGCAGTCTTAGAAACGGTCATAGATATATGTCAGTTATGAGTGTGATTGCATTGTAACGCAGTTGTGCGCATTCGCAACCTTGAATTTCGACCAGTATGACAGCGATATAGATATGCAAAAAATCGGGCTATTCACCAACTCGAAATGAAAGCTGTTGGGTTGGCGGTGAGAGACTGTAAATACGATGGGTGTTTATGTACCATCCGCATCCCCATCCGGATCTACAGGCTGACCTATGTTTATCAAAATGCCTTTAAAAGATGCCTGTTCGAGCCGATGATACTCCGCCATCAACGCAGAAAATGTTTTCCAGTGCATATGTTTAGGCTTTCCCCATTCTCTTCCATTTAATATTCCAGGCTTCCATCCTAACCTAGCGCGGATTTTTTCGGCTCGTCGCGCTAAGCGATCGACCTTCTCTTCGCGCTGGCTGCTGTAGGCTAAATCAAGACAATGACGGCAAGCAAAAAAACTGCTCGCATAAAGTATGGCCACACGCCTTCCACAGCCCTGCAAAGGACAAAGAAACCAATGTCGAGTGCCGCCAAGATGGCAAACTGTGCGATCGAGTTGTACAGAGTACTGACGGTTGCGCCACTCTTGGTTGGGACCACTTTGATGCATGTAGCTTAGAGTCAATTCGTGTTTGGCTACCCATACCCTAATAGAGGCTTCGTGTGTTGTATATTGGTTCCAGGTCCAGCCAAATTTGCAGCCTTCAATCAGCAAACCTTCGCGCTGTAAGTGTCTAACATCAAGATGGCGATAATCAGATGTGATGCTCTTGGAACCAGTATGCCAACGTCTTCCGCTACCATATCCTCCCATGTTGCCTCCGATATTTTTTACCGAAATCATTAGATAAATAGAGAAATAAGAAGCTCATGAAATTTCATTCTCTGAGAGAGAAATATTTGAACTTCAACTTAGCTATTGCACGTTCTCGGCTTCAAACGACTGAACGAAAAATCATTGGTTGCGGGTAAACGATCTTTTTTCGTGCTTGTTTTAGCGAGATAACTTAAGTGATAAAACACATCCTGCAGCTTTTGCTCGTCAAACCGATTTAGCATATGTGCAAGCGTAAATGACGCGATTGGATAATTCCGGCTATCAAGAATTTCATTTATTAGCTCTTGTACTCTGCCGCTCCATCGCACTTTGTTGCCATCGAGAAATAAGGCTACGTGATAATGTTGAATGCCCGACTTACCGGTCTCCCGTACCCAGCCCCCAGATACGCGGCACTTGCCATAGCGACTAAAGAGCCTTTTTTTGAATACTGCCATCAATCTTGAGACTCCTCTATTTTGCGCTTCATGTTCGTGGCAGTGGACTACAAACTGCACAATAAACACTTTGCAGTGGTAACTCAGCATGGCGGAAAGATTGGCTTCGATTGCATTCAGAATTTCTACGAAACATCCTTTCTTCGTGGTTTTTCTGGTGTTAATTCGAAATTCGCGCCCTGCTATCCGGATAGAGTTATCCAGCGTTACTCGCTTCACTGAATGTTCGCTCAAAGACCACATCCGTGTAAGTCGTTGAGAAAAGCTCTAGGCATATTGGATAGATAATATTAAAAACCGAGTTCGGTAGGTTTCTATTGTTTCGATCGTGGCCTTGCCATATGCGGCTAGAGCGATACCGAGTCAAACAAAAACAGGGGTAGAATTTCAGGTTGAACAATAGTCTTTGGTTTAGGAAGGTATTACTTCTCATCTAACCTCCCGCACTCCTCACTGCCATCTTGGTTTGATGGGTTTTCGCTATTTTGAACAGATTTAAGCGATTTGCTGACTGGTCTTGATGCCTTGGTAGTGCGAGGTCTAAATGGGTAGAGGTTGCAGCCTAGATTGCTGCATTTTTCAGTTTGCTCTCTCCATGTTCCAGATCCTGCATATCGATCGAAAATACACTCTTTGCAATGTTTCTCGATTGCTGTTTTCCGGCTATTCATTTGACCTCCTGGGCGCAATGCGCTTCGGCGGTATTCTGAAACTCAGGAAATTGGTCGCGAAATGTGAGGAGTGTAGATAACTTGTATTTGGCACTGCGCCCCATTTTTATAAATTTAGGAGCGGGGCGACCGAAAAGTTGGCCGGTATAGCGTGATTGTTTCATCGAAGCGGGAGTAGAGTCTAGGACCTTGGCCGCCTCCACATCGCTCAGGATTGGGTCAAAAGACTCTAAGTATGGGTGGTCATTCATCGTGATTCTCCGTCATTGATTTGACGAATCGAATCCTATGAATGACTCAATGAGTTTTCGTGGGAAACATTACTTAGAGGTTGGAAAGAGGGGCTTTCAAGTTTGAGTAACGCTTCCAGATCGCCTTGGTGGCTTCATAGGAGAGTGGGCGTTTGAACGTGGTTGTGTACACATCAGATACGATGTCGGCGCCGCTGAACTCATCGGTTTCATCATTTCGGGTGGGGGGAATTCCGGCAAGCCTCAGGTGTAAAATGGACATGCTGATATGAAGATCGCGGCCCCAATTGCTGTAGGGCGACTTTCCATGTTGACGTGGGCGTGTCAGCGAACCCTCCCGCACTTTCTGTTCCCATTCTACGAATTCCTCAGGCGAGCGGAAATAGGACTCAGTCCTTATCCATTCCAACAGCTGTATTGCAGCGTCGAATGCTTCTGGTTCAAACTTTGTGCTTTCTAGTAGGAGGGTTAGGCAGAATTGCCAATAGTCAGAGTGATCGCCTAAACCCAAGGAATGGCCGGCACCAATAACGCGGCTGACCCACAACTGTGTCAGCGCCATTTCCCCAAACTTAAACCATTTGAGTATGCCCACCTCTTGATCTTGCCCCGCCAGATCCTCGCCATGCTGCAACAAATATTTTTGAATTGATGGCTTAGCGTGCTCAATCAGGTCGTCGCGATGAACAAGCAAAAACCATCCTGGCAATTCCTCAGTTTCTAGTGTGGCAACCTGCCCATCCGAAAGCCTCTCCCAAATACCTTTGCCATTGAAAGTTTCTTCTACAGCTTTGGGATCTACGTACCGCCAATTGCAGGGCATGAACCAATCAGACTGATGTTCGTCTGGATCGAACCGATTGGAGTACAGCAAGAGTTGCTGCGGTTTCTTCAGGGGCATACAGGAATCGACTTGGTGAAAAGTTCGATTAAGAGAGTACCAACTTGTCGGCGGAATGGCAGCTCAAAAGTCGGAGTGCCAGACAATTGTGGCATCCCGGTATTTCGAGTATCTGGACTTAATGTGGACTTAAGTATTTTTAAGGGGAATAAAAAAAGGGCCTACCTTGCGGTAAGCCCTTGATGTATATGGTAGCTATGCGTGGATTTGAACCACGGACCCCAGCATTATGAATGCTGTGCTCTAACCAACTGAGCTACATAGCCATTAAACTATCGGTGCAGGCGCAAAGTCCTGAGCCGTTTAAAGGATGCGAATTCTGGCGATTTCCCTGGTTGTTGTCAAGAGTGTTGTCTACTCAGACATTGAAGCGAAAGTGAACCACATCGCCGTCTTTCACGATGTATTCCTTGCCCTCTAGGCGCCACTTGCCGGCGTCTTTCGCGCCTTGCTCACCATTGTACTGAATGAAGTCGTCATAGGCCGTTACTTCGGCACGGATGAAGCCTTTCTCGAAATCGGTGTGGATCACGCCAGCGGCCTGTGGCGCCGTTGCGCCTACTTTAACGGTCCAGGCGCGAACTTCCTTAACTCCCGCCGTGAAATAGGTCTGTAGGCCTAACAGGCTGTATCCAGCACGTATAACGCGGTCTAGCCCTGGCTCTTCCATGCCGAGGTCTTGCAGGAACTCGATCTTCTCCGCGTCGTCTAGCTCGGCGATCTCGGACTCGAGCTTGTTGCAGATAGGGACTACCGAGGCGTCTTCGGACTTGGCAATCTCAATGACTTTGTCGAGGAAGGGGTTGTTCTCGAAGCCATCCTCGTCCACGTTGGCGATATACATGGTGGGCTTGACCGTCAGCAAGTGCAGGCCGTAGAGGGCGTTAAGCTCATCCTGCGGCAGCTTAAGCGTGCGCACGGGCTTGGCCTCGTTAAGGTGTACTTGTACGCGCTCTAGCAGTGCGGCTTGCTTCTGGGCGTCTTTGTCGCCACTGCGGGCGAGTTTGGATGCGCGGTGCAGCGCCTTCTCTACGGACTCGAGGTCGGCGAGCGCCAGTTCTGTGTTGATTACTTCGATGTCGGCCGCGGGATCGATGCGGTCGGCGACGTGGATGATGTTGCTGTCTTCGAAGCAGCGCACGACATGGGCAATCGCGTCTGTCTCGCGGATATTGGCGAGGAATTGATTACCAAGGCCTTCGCCTTTGGAAGCGCCGGCAACCAGACCCGCGATATCCACAAACTCCATGGTAGTGGGGAGTATGCGCTGGGGCTTCACGATCGCCGCTAGTTTGTCTAGGCGTGGGTCGGGCATGGGCACGAGACCTGAGTTCGGCTCGATGGTGCAGAAGGGGAAGTTCTCCGCAGCGATGCCGGCTTTGGTCAGGGCGTTGAACAAGGTCGACTTGCCCACATTAGGGAGACCTACGATGCCGCATTTAAATCCCATGTTCTGTCATCCTTAAGGTTTGGTATGTAGTTCGTGCATCGCGCTTTGCCACTCGCCCTTGACGGCGTGAGGAAGGCAGCGGATGGACTGGTCGATATCGCCCAGTATCGTTTCCATCTCCGACTTGGAGGGGTCGCTTAGCACATAATTCGCAACTTGCGCTTTGTTGCCGGGATGTCCGACGCCTATGCGCAGTCTGTAAAATTCTTTTTCTCCGCCGAGTGCGCTAATGATGTCGCGCATCCCGTTGTGTCCGCCGTGCCCACCGCCGTGTTTGAAGCGAGTGGTGCCCACATCGAAATCGATCTCGTCATAGGCCACCAGCATATTGGCCGGGGCGATGTCGAAATATTTGCAGAACGCAGAAACGGATTGGCCGCTGCGGTTCATGAATGTGGTGGGGAAGAGGAGTCGAACGTCTTGGCCAGCGAGCGTGATACGCCCAGTCTCGCCAAAGAATTTACTCTCACTGCGTAGCTCGCCGTGATTATCGGCGGCCACGCGTGAAAGAAACCACGCACCTGCGTTGTGCCGGTTATAACGATATTGTGGGCCGGGATTTCCCAAGCCCACTATCAGTTTTAACGCGTTGCCTTGCATAGTAATAATTCGCAGCGCAGGTGCAGGGGTATTACTTACTCAGCTTCAGCTTCTGAATCGGACTCAGTATCGCCTTCGTCAGTCGCGCCGCCACGTGGAGGCAGTACGCTTACGATTGCGTTATCGGCATCTGCGCCGTGAGTCAGGTCAACGCTGGTCACACCCTTAGGTAGAGTGATGTCAGAGATGTGCATCGCTTCGCCAAGGCCAAGAGCGATTACATCTACTTCGATGAACTCAGGCAGATCCTTAGGTAAGCAACTAACTTGCAGTTCGGTCATCGCCTTGATCAAGCTACCGCCGCCATTCTTAACGCCCTGACACTTCTCTTCATTGATGAAGTGCAATGGAACTTGAACAGTGATGGCATGGTTCGCACTTACGCGCTGAAAGTCAGCGTGCATGAGGCGTGGCTTAGCAGGGTGACGCTGCAGGTCTTTGATCACGACTTGCTCGGACTTCTTACCCACAAATAGGGTGATGATGTGCGAGAAGAACGCTTCGTTGGACAGTGCTTTAGCCAGATCCTTATGAGGGATGCTGATATTCACTGGGTCTTTGCCTTCACCGTAGATGATGGCTGGGACTAAGGCGTCAAGACGGCGCAGGCGGCGGCTCGCACCTTTCCCCAGATCCGTTCTGACTTCGGCGTGTAGCTCAAATGCATTTTCTTTAGACATAATGTGTCTCCGTTAACTGATGTTTCTCAACATCTTCAAACTTCCCCCGGTTTGCGACCAACCGAGTTCAGCGTTAAAAAAAGACCCTATAGACGACAACGCCACTTCTATAAAGAAGAGGCGTCATTGGCTAGCGGGTCTTTCGAAATACTCCGCAGGAATGCCTGCGAAATAGCCTCAGCGTGATGAGCTACCCTTAGGTATTGTCGAACATCGCGCTGATGGATTCTTCGTTGCTGACGCGTCGAATCGACTCGGCCAGCAGTTTTGCCATGCTTAGCTGGCGCACGCGCTTGCTCTTGGCAAATTCTTTGGTCAGAGGAATCGTGTCCGTGACCACCAATTCGTCGAGATCAGAATCGGTAATATTCGAAAAAGCATTGCCCGATAACACTGCGTGCGTACAGTAGGCAATAACGCGCGAAGCGCCGTGTTCTTTTAGAGCTGTCGCGGCCTTGCACAGTGTGCCGGCGGTGTCGACCATGTCGTCAACGATGATGCAGGTACGGTCTTTCACTTCCCCGATGATATGCATCACTTGGGCTTCGTTTGCCGCGGGGCGACGCTTATCGATAATCGCCAGCTCTACATTCAGCTGCTTAGCGACTGCGCGTGCACGCACCACACCACCCACATCGGGAGACACCACGGTCAGGTTCTGATACTCCTGTCTTTCGATATCTTCGGTCAGCAAGGGTGAGCCGTAAACGTTGTCTACTGGAATGCTGAAAAAACCTTGAATCTGTTCTGCGTGTAGATCTACTGTGAGTACGCGGTTAACACCCACGGCGACGATCATGTCAGCGACTACCTTCGCGCTAATGGCAACGCGGGAAGAGCGCACGCGGCGGTCTTGGCGGGCATAGCCGAAGTAGGGGATCACAGCGGTAATACGATTTGCAGAGGAGCGGTGGATGGCGTCTGCCATCAGCAGCAGTTCCATCAGGCTATCGTTAGTTGGGTGGCAAGTTGGCTGAATAATGAACACGTCTTTGCCGCGCACATTTTCCTTAATCTCGACGCTAATCTCGCCGTCGCTGAACTTGCCAACTCCTGCATCGCCGACGGGAATGCCGATGTGCTTAGCGATCTTGTCTGCAAGCTCTGGGTTTGCGTTGCCCGCAAATACCATTAAATTGTTTGCCATGCGTGTCGTACCCTTGGGAGGCTTAATGATGCCGGGTCTGATGGTGGTGCTGTTTAAGCTTAAGATATGCTCACCGCCAATCTCTTCGGGATTGCGTGGACTCTTTTTAGAGTCTTAGGCTAGGTCGTGTACTGCGAGACTCGTCCCAACGGATGAGTCAGAAAATGGCTGGGGTGGCTGGACTCGAACCAACGCATGCAAGGATCAAAACCTTGTGCCTTACCAACTTGGCGACACCCCAAAAAACTCGTGCATTTTAAGCGAATGCGATCGCGATTGCATGTTCAACATGCCGGACTTAACTTATTGGACCAAGCTCTGTGCTGCTGGAGAGCCCTCGAGCTACAAATCCGTTCATTCCTTCAGGCAGTTGATCGAGAACCTGCTGTGCCTGCTGCGCCGAATCAAACGCGGCGAATATGCTTGCACCGGTCCCAGTCATTCGCGCTTGTGCAAATTGATTCAGCCATAAAAGGGCTTCATCGACAGGCGGATAGAGGCTTCGAACCACATTTTCACAGTCATTTCTGGTGTGCCCAGCCAGAAAGGCGGCCATTTTGATGGCAGTTGTGTTCCGTGTCAATTGTTGATGCGAAAAAATGTCCTGTGTGGAAACGTGACAATCCGGACAAATCACTAAGTAAGTTTTACTGGGCAAATCCACTGGCGTGAGAATTTCGCCTATGCCTTCGGCCCAAGCACTGCTACCACGCACGAATAAAGGCACATCGGCGCCAAGCTTTAGCCCTATCTGCGCAAGCGTATCGATGTCGAGCTTGCAGCCCCACATTTGATTCAGACCGAGTAGGGCACTTGCGGCATCGGAGCTGCCACCTCCGAGACCGGCACCCATAGGGATGCGCTTGTCTAAGCGCATGGAGGCCCCCTGTGAGCTGCCGGTGGCCGCGCGCAGGGCAAGGGCTGCACGCAGCACTAGGTTGTCGGGCCCGGTAAGCGCGGCATCGCTGCACTCTAGCGTGATGGAACTGTCGTCTACGGGGCTAAGGCTCAGGCTGTCGCAGAGATCGATAATCTGAAACAGCGTTTGCAGGCTGTGGTAGCCATCGGCTCTGCGTCCTGTGATGTGCAGGAAGAGATTGAGCTTGGCGGGGCATTGCAGCGTTGTGATTGCGGTCATAGTTCTGGTTTTAGGGCTACAGGGTCCAGTCGAGACGCACGAAGTCTAGGCGCAGAGGCGCTTTCTCGATGCGGATGCGGGTAGGGAGGGACTCCGTGTCGTAGTTGGTATAGGCCAAGTACTGCACGGACCAGCCGTCCTGCTCTAGGGCAATCAGGTGATTCTCTTCATTAAAAGAAGGTGCGCCGACGCTGCCTGGCGCCGGCATGCCCTTGATCCAGTAGCGCAACTGCGTAACAGGCAGATCGTAGCCTAGCTGTTCATACACTAAGCCCTCGGGGGTTGCGGCCACTAAGGGGGCCTTGCCCTCTTGCTGCAGAGTTACGAGGCTAGGGCTACCGGTGATCTCGGTTGCGCCGGCATTGAGGGTGCCCCATAGATTAATGACGTAGTCCTCATCTTGTTGTTGCCAGCGAATGCGTGAACTATGAGCCTCTTTGCCGTCGCGTACGCCGATACGGCCGGTGAACTCCCACGTGGTGATGGCGGCCAACACATTGCGGCGAGCCTGCCAGTTCTCGTTTACGGGGGCGTCCATGCGCGTGCTCGTGCAGGCGCTGATAAGAGTACTCGCCATGATGATGGCAAGAACATTGATGCGAGCGTTCAAGTTTAGGAGCCTTGGCGCGAGCGTAAGCGCTCTATGGTGTTGATGATGATCTGTGCGTTAGGGTTCTCGGCGAGCGAGGCTTCCCAAACGCGGTTCGCGTCGCGCTGGCGGCCCATTGCCCAGAGGACTTCGCCTAAGTGAGCGGCTACTTCTGGATCTGGAAAGGCGGCATAGGCGCGTTGCAGGTTAGCCAAGGCTTCCTCGTAACGGCCGAGTTTGTACTGTGCCCACGCTAGGCTGTCGATAATGGCGGGGTCATCGGGCGAAATCTCGATGGCGCGCTCCAGTAGCACTAGAGCCTCATCGTGTCGGTTAGGGCCGTCCGCTAGGGCATAGCCTAGCTGGTTGTAGGCTCTAGAGTCGCCGGGTTGTAGCTCGATGATGCGGCGCAATGCTTGCTCCGACTTGGCGGAGTTGTCCATGCGGTCGCTTAGGAACGAGCGAGCGAAGAGCAGGTCCACATTGTCTGGGTTCTTGCTGATAGCGTTATCGAGTAAGGCCTCTGCCAGGTCGAAGTGGCCAGTGCTCATGAGTGCGTCGGTCTCTACGGTGACGAGCATGAGTTCGAGATCGGGGCGACCGGCGGATAGCGATACTGCCCACTGATGTGCCTGCTCCAGCTCGCCTTGCTCCACTAGGAGCCGAATCACTTGGCGCTGAGCATTCAAGAAATTAACCGAATCCGTGCCGACTTGTTTGAAATGCTCTATCGCCTCGTCGTCATTGCTCTGGTCCTGGCCGATGTAGCCCAGATAATAATGTGCATCGTTCATGCGGTAATTGGCCTGAAGTAGGCGCAGGAGTAGTTGTTTCGCTGTATCTGGAGAGTCTAACTCCAAGTCTAGTAGTGCTAGGGAATAGAGGGTCTCGTAATCGTCCGGTGCCATTACTGCCAATAGGGCAAATTGCTCGCGAGCCTCTTCTAGCCTGCGGATCTGTACCAGAATGCGTCCGTAGTTGAAGCGCAGTAGTCGGTTCTCAGGATAGGCTTCGATGCCGGAGGCCAGTATTGCGACGGCATCGTCTAGGCGCTCGAGTTTGAGCAGAAGCTGAGCCTGCAAAAGCATGATGCGTGAGGAATTGCCGTTCGCCTCGCGGTAGATCATCAGCTCGGTCATGGCCTCTTGAGCCAGGTCGCTCTGCTCCAGTAATTGAATCAGGCTGTAGTGCACAGAGCGCTCTTGCGGAAACTTGCTGTGTAACTCTTTAAAGCTTTCTATCAGGCGCGCCCGAGCGCCGGGCGGAAGATACTGGGTGCGCGAGGTGATCGAGGTGAAGTCGACATTGCCGCCGAGCGCCAGAACACTGCCAATATGCTCCATGGCCTCTTCGAGTCGGCCTTCCTCTAATAGCTGGAAGCTGATTAATAGATGAGGCTCCTGAGCTCTAGGGTCTTTCTCCATCCACAGTCGTGCAAGCTCGATGACGCGGTCTGAGTCATTGTTGGCGGAGGCAAACTGAGCCGCTCTGCGGATGATCGCGAGATCTCGGGTCTCTTTGGCGAGGTCATAATAGTCCTCAGCCGAGTCGGGCAGATGGCCACGTTGGGCGCCCAGTTCATTCAAAATAGTGCGATTTAATTGGTCTTTAGTGAAGGTGCCGTAGACGATAGGCGCCGGGGGAGCGGGCGGCGCAACAGGTGTTGGCGCGACAATCTCGTTGGCCTGCGGGGCTTCGGTAGTGCTTGCATCGGGGCTGGGCAAAGACTGGCATGCGGCCAAGGCGAAGCCGATGGAGCACAGTAAGAGAAAACGACGGGAATAATTCATGCGCTAAGAGTCACCAGATTAAGACGTCTAGAATATGGGGTGCCGCACTCGCTAGTCATCGCGATTTCCTGTAGCAGAGCAGCTTGTCTGAGTGTACCTGCAATACGCTAAATTTAACAACTTCGCACCCTTGCCTAGTGGCAGGGTATGCGGCGGCGCTACAATACAGGACCGGGTGTCACAATGACCCATTCCCGTGGCGATTGACCACTGTGCGATTATCTTATTGGGAACTTATGCGCTTATTTAGTAAGATGGCCAGCTTTTTTCTCAACTCATTGAATTGAACTGTTCCTGCGCAGCCCGCAGGACGACGTTTTGCTTGGAAGTGTCCGACAATATTGTCTGGCAGGGGATCTATGGCGCTGGTTTTACTCGGAATCAACCACAACACCGCGAATGTCGACTTTCGCGAGCGTGTGGCATTTCCTCCGGAAAAGGTGGGGGACGCCATTCATCGCGCCGGCGAATTGCCGGGTGTGCAAGAATTGGTGATCGTCTCTACCTGTAACCGCACCGAGGTCTATGCCTATATCGACATGGGCGAGGGCTCTCCAGACCCAGAGACACCCATAGCTCAAGAACTATTGCTCGACCAGCAACAGCATCTGCTGCATTGGTTAAGTGAGTATCATGGTCTGGATCAGGCGGAGCTCGCGCGCTGCAGCTATTTTCACTGGCGCGAGGACGTGATTCGACACCTTATGCGCGTGGCCTGCGGGCTAGACTCCATGGTATTGGGCGAGCCACAGATTCTAGGGCAGATCAAATCCGCCTACGCCGTATCGCGAGAGCTAGGCGCCGTCAGTGGCGCGCTTGGACGAGTGTTTCAAGAGGCTTTCTCTATTGCCAAGGAAGTGCGGACCGATACGGCCATCGGCGAGAACCCGGTATCGGTAGCCTATGCGGCAGTGTCGCTGGCCGAACAGATCTTCTCCGACTTGGGCAGTCTCAACGCGCTGCTGATCGGAGCCGGGCGCACCATAGAGTTAGTGGCTCGCCACTTAACCGAGAAGGGTGTGCGCAAAATCGTTGTGGCGAACCGCACGCTGCAAAATGCCGTCGAGTTGGGCGAGAAATTTGGGGCCGAGGGCGTGCTGCTCTCCGATATACCCGAACAGTTGATCAAGGCGGACATCGTGGTGTCGTCCACCAATAGCCAGTTGCCGCTGCTTGGTAAGGGCGCGGTCGAGAGCGCGATCAAGAAGCGCCGCCACAAGCCGATGCTCTTAGTCGACTTGGCGGTGCCAAGGGATATCGAACCGCAAGTAGGCGATATTGCTGACGCCTACCTTTACAGCGTGGACGATATTCGCGACGTGATCGAAGACAATGTGAAGAGCCGCGCCGTAGCGGCTGAGCAGGCCAGCTCCATCATCGAGCGAGGCGTTGCGGAATTCATTCGGCAGATGCGCTCGCTCAATGCAGTGCACACCCTGCGCTCCTTCCGAGAAAAAGCGGAGACTATTCGGGATGCAGAGGTGCAGAAAGCATTGCGCGCCCTAGAGAAGGGCGGCGATGCCCAGGCCGTAATGGAGTCTCTAGCACGCGGTCTGACCAATAAATTGATTCATTCTCCTAGTGTGCAGATGAAAAAAGCGAGCGCCGATGGTCGCGACGACCTGCTCATGCTTACCCGAGAACTGTATGAACTCGACCAGCAGGTGCTAGTTATGCCTTTGCTGCCCCCAGAAGACGAAACCGATTTGTCCGATGACTCTTGAACGCCTGTGTGGCTCTAAACTCTTATGAAAGAATCGATAAAGAATAAGCTTGCCAACTTGCAAGATCGTTACGAAGAAATCGCCGCGTTATTGAGCGATGCCGAGGTCATTACGAATCAGGATCGCTTCCGCGCCCTGTCCAAAGAGTATGCGGAACTAGAACCCGTCGTGAAGGCTTTCGACCAATTCGAGCAGGTGCAGGAGCAGCTCAAGCAAGCGCGTGAGATGCAGAAAGATGGCGACAGCGATATTCGCGACATGGCCGATGAAGAGGTTAAGAGCATCGAGGCCGGCCTAGACGAGCAGGAGCTGGAGCTCCAGAAACTGCTACTGCCAAAAGACGAGAAAGATAGCTGCGACATCTTCTTAGAAATCCGTGCCGGTACCGGCGGAGATGAGGCGGCGATCTTCTCTGGCGATCTTTTCCGCATGTATTCTCGCTATGCGGAAGTGCAGGGTTGGCGCGTTGAGATTCTGAGCGAGCGTCAGGGCGAGCACGGCGGTTACAAGGAAATAATCACGCGTATCGAAGGGCGCAATGTGTTCGGTCAACTGAAGTTCGAGTCAGGCGCACACCGCGTTCAGCGCGTGCCCGACACCGAAACTCAGGGTCGAATTCATACCTCGGCCTGCACCGTCGCCGTAATGCCAGCGATGGATGACTTAGCAGAGATCGAGATCAATAAGGCCGACCTGCGTATCGATACCTATCGTTCCAGTGGCGCAGGTGGGCAGCACGTCAACAAGACCGACTCGGCTATTCGTCTCACGCACATCCCGACCGGGCTAGTGGTGGAATGCCAGGACGAGCGCTCCCAGCACAAGAACCGTGCGCGCGCGATGTCATTGCTACATGCCAAGCTAAATGACCAGGCGCAGCAAGCCGCAGCCCAGGAAGTCTCCGACACGCGTCGCAAGTTAGTGGGCAGCGGCGACCGCTCCGAGCGCATTCGCACCTATAATTTTCCACAGGGCCGCGTGACCGATCATCGCATTAACCTCACGCTCTACAAACTTGGGGAAGTGATGGAGGGCGCCTTGGATTCAGTAATTCAGCCGCTGATTAACGAGCATCAGGCTGACATGTTGGCCGAACTCGCGGACTCCTAAGTCTATAGTGGAGGGCTGCAGTGGACGGCATCACGATCAAGCAAGCCCTGCGGCAAGCCCAACATACACTCTATGGTAATGAGAGCGCGCAGATAGATTCCGAGCTACTCCTTGCCTGCGCATTAGGTTGCACCCGCACCTATCTCTATACCTGGCCCGAGAAAGTCCTAAGCACTTCGCAACACTCCTATTTCGAGAGCCTTCTTGACCGCCGCGTGATGGGAGAGCCCATCGCCTATGTCACTGGCGAGCGCGAGTTCTGGACTCTTACCCTCAGGGTGAGCCGCCATGTACTAATCCCAAGGCCCGAGACGGAATTGCTAGTAGAGACCGCGCTGAGCCTACTGCCTAAGCAAACACAGAGAGTCGCGGACCTTGGCACCGGCAGTGGCGCCATCGCCCTAGCGCTAGCGAAGGAGCGCCCGGACTGGCAGATCTATGCCAGCGACCTAAGCCCAGATGCGCTGCGAGTAGCAAGCGACAATGCGCTGAATAATGAGCTAGGCAATGTGCAATTCGCGCAAGGCAGCTGGTGCGAAGCACTACCCGCCGAGCCACTGCACATGATCATCAGCAACCCTCCCTACATAGACCCGCAAGACACCCACCTAAGCCAAGGCGACCTACGCTTCGAACCACGCAGCGCCCTAAGCTCCGAGGAGTCCGGCATCGCAGACATCCGCACCATCATCACCCAAGCCCCAGCCCACCTAAGCCCCGGCGGCTGGCTCCTCCTAGAACACGGCTACGAACAGGCCGATGCGGTGCGTGCATTACTTGAGTCTAGTGGTTTTCAAGATGTGCGCACATTACAAGATTTGAATGGGTGTGATCGTGTCTCTCTCGGTCATATTTGAAAGTTGAATGTACTCCGAATCCCGCACTGAGCTGCACGGTATGGGGGTGCTGGAACCGCCAAAAGGCGCACATCCCTGTGCAGGCTTGACGCCCGCCGTCCTGGCGGTCGACATTCCTGCACCCCCACACCGCACATCTCATTGCTAACTAATGGGTAGCGTCGAGATCTATTTTATCTATCGTGTATTACTGATGTTCTACCAAAGCAGCGATGTGGAGTGGGGGGAAGTGTTTCAGGACCGTCAGCCGCCAGGGATGGCGGATGTCGAGCCTGCACAGGGATGTGCGTCTTTTGGCGTGTCCTGAAACGCTTTACCTCGCTGCGCAGCGCGAGCTACGAAGCACCAAGCCAGAAACACGCTAAGTACAAATTGCGGTACACTGCCCCGCAAGAAAACCACAGGTTTAGAATGATGCAAGACGAAGACTTACTCCGTTATAGCCGCCAGATCATGCTCCCCGAGATGGATATTGCCGGTCAGCAGAGGCTCCTAGATGCTACCGTACTCATCATTGGTATGGGCGGGCTAGGCTGCCCCGCCGCCATGTATCTTGCAGCGGCGGGAGTTGGTCATCTTATTATTGCCGATGACGATATTGTCGAGATTACTAACCTCCAGCGTCAGATCGCCCATAGTCAGGCCAATATCGGTCAAGCCAAGGTCCAATCCGCACTCGCCACTCTGCAGGGTCTTAACCCCAATGTCCGTATCACAGCATTGAACGAACGACTCGACCAAGCCCGCCTAGCCCAGTTGCTACCCGAGGTCACCGTCGCCTTAGACGCCTGCGATAATTTTAGTACACGCTTCGCCCTCAATCAGGCCTGTGTCGACCAACGCGTGCCGCTGGTCTCCGGGGCGGCTATTAGAATGGAAGGCCAGGTCGCCGTCTTCGACTCTCGCGACGACTCGAGCCCTTGTTATCAGTGCCTTTACCGGCTTGGGGACGACGAGCAAGCGACTTGTGCAACCAACGGTGTTATGGCCCCCGTGGTCGGTATTATTGGCGCCGTGCAGGCGATGGAGGCTATCAAATTGATCACCGGCATCGGCAGCCCCCTGACCGGCCGCCTGTTGCTCCTCGATGCCAAAAACCTGCAATGGCGCGAGATGCGCCTGCCCAAAGACCCTCAGTGCAAAGCCTGCGGCGGGACTGGGCACTGAATCGGCCAGCGCTATTGATGTTAGAGCGCTTGCCAGCTATGATTCCCGCGCTAGCTGATACGAGCGCATAAGTTGCAGATTTATAAGAAATTTAATACTCATTTCAGGCCTGACACGAACCCTTAGAGGGTAATTTATCATCGGCATAATGCCAGCGGCGTAGTTCCTTATGGATAATGAAGCAAGCGACCAGAGGCTCAAATTTGCAGCTTTCAATCTGGTTGAACCACTCAATAAAGCGATTGCAGATCTCGGTTTCGAATACTGCACACCAATCCAGGCGCAGAGCCTGCACTACACACTCAAAGGCAACGACGTCACAGGCCGCGCACAAACCGGCACGGGCAAAACTGCCGCCTTTCTGATTACCATCATTAACGACCTCGTCAGCAATCCTATCGAAGAAGAGCGCTATGTCGCAGAGCCACGCGCGTTAATTATCGCGCCGACTCGAGAGCTGGTGATGCAGATCGCCAACGATGCGCAAGACCTGAGCAAGTATGCCGACTTGCACGTTGTCACGATGGTGGGTGGTGAGGATTATCAGAAACAGCTGCGCGCCTTGGACAAGCGGCCCGTGGACATCGTGGTGGCCACGCCTGGCCGCCTGATCGACTTCGTTCAGAACGATCAGGTCTATCTTGGGCTCGTAGAGCTAATGGTGATCGACGAGGCAGACCGCATGCTCGACATGGGTTTTATTCCTCAGGTCCGCAGCATCGTGTCGCGCTGCCCTGCTAAAGAGTGTCGTCAGACCCTGTTGTTTAGCGCCACGTTCACTCCCGAGATACTAGAGCTTACCAAACGCTGGGCGATGGACCCAATCATGATCGAGATCGAGCCCACTCAGGTGGCTACCGATACTATCGATCAGATCGTCTATCTCGTGACTACCGAAGATAAATACAAGCTGCTCTATAACTTGATTGCTGAGGCGGGTGCCGACAAGGTCATCGTTTTCAATAATCGCCGCGATCAGGTCCGCAAGTTGGCGGACAGTCTGCATCGCAACGGCGTGAGTTGCGGTCTGCTCTCAGGCGAGGTGGCACAGAATAAGCGCGTCCAGACTCTGGAGGCATTTCGCGAGGGGAAATTGCAGGTCTTGGTCGCCACGGATGTTGCCGGCCGTGGTTTGCATATTGACGACGTTTCTCACGTTATCAATTACAGCCTGCCGGAAGAGGCTGAAGACTATGTGCATCGCATCGGCCGCACTGGCCGTGCCGGTAACATCGGTACATCGATTAGCTTCGCCTGCGAAGACGATTCCTTTCTACTGCCCAATATCGAAGAGAAATTGGGTAGAAAGCTCAACTGCATTCACCCCGATGAGCATCTGCTAGCCGAGCCGCCCGCGTTCGAGCGCGCCTCGCGTTTCAAGGCGCCGCCGAAAACGGGTAATGATCGGAAAGATCGAGGCAGCAGTAGCAGGCCGCCGAGAAGGCGGTAGATACTATCCAATTCGGGACAACGCGCTGATTGTAGGAGCCCATGCCCTCGTAAGGGGGTGCCCTGCAGGCGATAGGCCAAAATCTTCCATAGACCTATATCAATCGAACCCAATCGCTTGCAGGGCAAGCTCCTACAGATGGTGGGTTCTCTCAGAATTGGGGTAATGCGCTGATTGTAGGAGCCCATGCCCTCGTAAGGGGGTGCCCTGCAGGCGATAGGC
>OJDV01000151.1_pt1 | contig 31519 bp, 24 predicted proteins | sample 1592911 | NCBI WGS metagenome assembly OJDV01 (sample SAMN05416860, study PRJEB24817) | seawater metagenome | isolation source: Sea water | place: Canada:Atlantic | collected 2013-11 | reverse complement strand
TACACAGAGTAGATCGTCGGCAGCGTCAGATGTGTATAAGAGACAGCTCCAATAACAGGTCAATTCGGTTGGGTTTTGACCAGTTCTTGATTGTTCTTCTTCGTTTAAGAATTTCGATTTTATTCGTTGAATTTTTTCAGTAATAAATTGCACATCTACACCAGTTTTATGTTTTTTGTCAATTGATATTGCCACTCTTTCATTTGAATGCGATATGCTTAAAAAGAAATTAGAATTTTTGAAGCTTGGTTTTCGATGTTGGTCATAGACAATGTCCTCATTTAAAGACATTGTTTTGCATATAATCTCTCGAATGAACATCCATTCTGCTTTTCGCTTGTCATTTGTTATAAAGTTTAAATAACTCATGTCAATGTCATTTCTAGTCAGAAAGTGAAACATTTGTTCCATTCTACCATATTTAACCGCAGCAGTATGAATGGAATTTGAGGAAGTTATTTGGAAGCTTTCGAACATATATTGTATCTAACTGTTTAAACGAAAATAGCATTATTTATTTTGGTAAATTTGCCATCCGAAAAGTAAAAAAATAAAAAGCATGAGTACAAGTGTAGAAAATTTACCTTACAAAGTTAAGGACATCTCTTTAGCAGAATGGGGAAGAAAAGAAATTGAATTAGCCGAAGCTGAAATGCCAGGTTTAATGTCACTAAGAGAAGAATACAAAGACGAGCAGCCATTAAAAGGCGCAAGAATTGCAGGTTGTTTGCATATGACAATTCAAACTGCAGTTTTGATTGAAACATTAACGGCATTGGGTGCTGAAGTTACATGGTCATCTTGTAATATATTTTCTACCCAAGATCAGGCTGCAGCTGCAATTGCTGCAACTGGAGTTCCTGTTTTTGCATGGAAAGGCTTATCTGATGAAGATTTTGACTGGTGTATTGACCAAACGATTAAAGGATTTAAAGATGGGAAACCGTTAAATTTAATATTAGATGATGGTGGAGATTTAACAAATATGGTATTTGATAAATACCCAGAATTAACAGATGGAATTAAAGGATTATCAGAAGAAACGACTACTGGAGTTCATAGATTGTACGAAAGAATGAAAAACGGAACATTGGTTATGCCGGCTATTAACGTAAATGATTCTGTAACTAAATCTAAATTTGACAACAAATACGGATGTAAAGAATCTTTAGTTGATGCGATTAGAAGGGCTACCGATACAATGATGGCTGGGAAAGTTGCTGTTGTTGCAGGATATGGTGATGTTGGTAAAGGTTCAGCAGCTTCTTTGCAAGGAGCAGGAGCAAGAGTAATTGTAACGGAAATCGATCCTATTTGTGCTTTGCAAGCTGCCATGGACGGGTTTGAAGTTAAAAAAATGGAAAACTGCATCGAAAGAGCTAATATCGTAGTAACTACGACTGGCAACTTCGATATCATTAGAGGTGAGCATTTTGAATTAATGAAAGACAAGACTATCGTTTGTAACATTGGGCACTTTGATAACGAAATTGACGTTAAATATTTAGAGGATAATGCTGAAAAAATTAATATTAAACCTCAGGTTGACATATTTAAATTAAACAGTAACGGGAATGAAATTATTTTATTAGCAGAAGGACGTTTAGTAAACTTAGGTTGTGCTACAGGACATCCTTCATTTGTAATGTCAAATTCATTTACCAATCAAACTTTAGCTCAAATTGAGTTATGGAAAGATTCAGATAAATATGATAATGAAGTATACATGTTACCAAAACATTTGGATGAAAAAGTAGCTTTTTTACACTTAGCTAAAATTGGTGTTGAATTAGAAGTTCTTTCACAAGAGCAAGCTGAATACATTGATGTTCCTGTTGAAGGACCATATAAAGTTGAGCACTATAGATATTAATAAAATAGATATCAATCTAATTAAAAGGCTATCGCAGAAATGTGATGGCCTTTTTTAGTTTGTAACGGTTAGGATAGGGTCGTTAAAGAATGCAGAATACTGTTTTAACCCCAGATTAGCAGGTGGTTTAGAAACATCTCCGGTGCTCAGTAAAAAACTGGACCCACAGCAGTTGTCAGTTCCTGTAAAGCGATTGGGATCTGCCGAAACCAAGCCGCATGTATTAGAAGGTTGAAATGTACAGTGTCTATCATAGGCTTTTATTTCAGTTGACGAAGACCGATAAAGAATGATCCCTCTCGACCCTCCAAATACTTCCACAGAGCCACCTACGGTTTGAAGTTCAATGTATTGAGGTAAGTTGATGTTGTATTGAAAATTTACTTCAACCAATGGAATGTTGGAGTTTTCATCCGAATTGCAAGCTGGAAATAATATAAGAGTAGCGAAGACGACATAAAGAAGTTGTTTCTTTAACACAAGTATGGCTATTTTCGTCATTCTAATTTTTCAATTGCTGAATACAATATTAAGTTCAAAAGAAACGAAAAATGAAAAAAAATATTTTACGAGGCGTCATTTTGTTTTTTCTGTGTGTCATAGCTATGAACTCACAAGCACAGTCTCAGCGAAAAGTTCAAAAAACAGTTAATAGACGAACTGAGCAATTAGAGAAGGATAAAGAGGCAAAGAAAAAGGAAGCTAAAAGACTAGATGAGGAAAAGAGGAAAGCACATTTTGAAATGCAAACAAAAGCGGTTCAAAAGAGAATGAAAAAAACTAAGAAAAAATCTAAACGAAACAACGATAATAAAAAAGAATTCTTTGTAAAAAGATGGTTTAAAAGATGATAAATTATTGAATAACAAATATTTAAAGGTGGCGTTAAGTCGCTGTTAAAATATGTTATTCTTTTCATTAAATGTATATCTTTACGCCCCTGTAGTTTTTTACAACGAAACGATAACATAAAATTTCTATTATGCTAAGAAAATTACTTTTCACGCTTGCGATAGCGTTGGGATTTGCGACAGTAGCAAATGCCCAAGTAGGACAAGGAACCATTAAAGGTACTGTAACTGAAAAAGCCAATGGTGAGCCTGTTCCATTTGCCAACGTTGTTCTTTTAAGGGGAACGGAGCAAGTTATGGTAACAACAACCGACTTTGACGGTGTGTATACCTTAAAGCCAATTCCTCCTGGGTCTTATGATGTTAAATTCTCTTATGTGGGTTTCTCTCCAAGTAGAAAAGCAGGGGTAGTAGTTAGTTCTGGTAAATTAAAGAAAATAGATGCTGAGCTTTCAAAAGGTGTAGATATTGAAGAGGTTGAAATATGGGCTAAGCCTATTATTGAACTCGATCAAACTGAAATTGCTCAAACTGTAAGTAGGACTGAAATTACTCAGATGGCTGTTCGTAGTATTGCGGATATTACAAAAGCTGCTGGTAACGGTATAACTGCAAGAGATAATGGTTCGGGTGCTAATAATGTTAGAGGCCAACGTTCTGGTAGTTCTGTAACATTTATTGATGGGGTAAAGGTTATTGGATCAACAAGTTTGCCAAAATCAGCAATTGAAGAGGTTTCTGTAAAAACTGGTGGATTATCTGCACAATACGGTGATGTTACAGGTGCTGTAACTACGGTAACAACTAGAGGTGCATTTACAGAGTATTTTGGGAGTGCAGAGGTATTGTCATCAGGGTTTAAAACTGGAGAAACAACTTCATTTGGACTTGACAAATGGGGATACAATCTTTTCGGTTTTGCGCTTGGAGGACCGTTCATTACAAAAAAGGATAAAGATGGAGAGGTAACTTCTCCTTTCGGGTTCTTGCTAACCGGTGAGATTAGACATGCTTTAAGCGGGCAGAGCGTTACGTCTATGTATAAGCCAAAAGATGATGTTGAATCTCTTATTAGAAGTAACCCTTTAATATTTCAGGAAGGAAATAACGGAGTTATTCAACGGGCTCAGTTCTTAACAAAAGACGATTTCGAAGAAATTGACTTTAGATTAAATGATGATGATTTGAGTTTTGCCGTTAATGGCAAGTTCGATGTTAAATTAACGCCTTTGAGCTCTATTTCTTTTGGTGGTACTGTTAATTACTCTAAGTCTAACAATTACAATAGATCATTTTCTATATACAATTATGAGAATAATACCCAATCATTAAGTACAAATTTCAGGTTCTTTGGTCGATATGTTCAGCGCTTTGAGAATGCAAAAGAAGATGCAAATACAAAAGAAGAAGACAAGTCATTAATTAAAAATGCCTTTTTCTCCATTCAAGCTGATTTCTCAAGATCAAATGGATTAACTGCAGATAGAAACCACGGGAGTGACTTCTTCAAATACGGTTATTTAGGGAAGTTTGTAGCAAATACGCAATTGTCATATTCAGATAATAATTTTCAGCCTGTAACTTTAGCTGATGGGAATGAGTATAGAGGAAATTTCTTAACTGCATTTGATAGTCCTATATCTTATGATTATACTGCCTCAAATGTTAATCCTACACTATCTAATTACACTAGTAATTATTATGACTTTTTCCAGCAAGGAGATTCTAGATATTCTACCGCTGTTGACGTTGAAGGTGGTGGAGGAATAATTAATGGAGGAACTGTTAATGGCGCCGTATACAACATGTGGTCTTCAGCAGGGTCAGTTAGTAACGGTTACAGTAAGTCTCAAAACGATCAAATTCGATTAAGCGGTAGAGGTTCTGCTGATATTGGTGACCATGCGATTGTTTTAGGGTTTGAATACGAGCAAAGAATTCAACGATTTTATTCTATGAACCCAAGAGATTTGTGGGATTTAGGTAGGCTTTCTGTAAATAGTCACATTCTACAAATTGACTCTAATAATTATTCTATTGATTATACAGCTCCTAGTCCAATTGATCCTACGGTAACTTTTGAAAGAAGATATGATGGGGAAAACAGATCTTACTTTGCTTATAACATGAGAAATGCTTTGGGCTTAGATCCTGCAGGAATTGATTTTATCGATTTTGATTCGTATGATATTGATTTGTATAATATGACCTATTTTTCGGCTGACCAATTGATCAATCCAGCAAATAGTATTAACTTGTTGTATAGAGGTTACGATTATAAAGGTAAGAAGTTGAATTCTTCACCTTCACTTGACGATTTTTTCAATGAAGAAAATGAATTAGGTTTTAAGACAAGACCTGTGCCTGCTTATCAACCAGTTTATATTGGAGGCTATATAGAAGATAAATTTGCGTTTGATGATTTAATTTTTAGAATTGGGTTGCGTTTAGATAGATTTGATGCAAATCAACCTGTATTAAAAGATCCGTATTCTCTATTTCCTACAAGAGACGTAGCATATGCTAAGTCGCAAGGTCTAGGAGAGACTCCTAGTAACATTCAGGATAACTTCATTGTATATGTGAATGATATTGATAATCCTTCTTCTAACGGAATCGTAGGGTATAGAAATCCAAAAACAGATGAATTCTTTAATGCCGAAGGTGTACTTTTAAACGACCCTTCAGTTTTACAAGCAGGATCAAGTATTGCTCCATGGTTAATTGACCCATCTAGCACTTCAACTTCAGCAGATTTAAGTACAGAGTCTTTTGAAGATTACGAACCTCAGTACACATTAATGCCAAGAATTTCATTTTCATTCCCAATTTCTGATGAAGCAACTTTCTTTGCTAATTATGATATCCTAACAAGACGTCCTTCAGGAGAGAATGGATTAGAGCCATTAGATTTGATTTACATTACGAATCACAATAGAATTATTAATAACCCAAATTTGAAGCCAACCAAAACAATTTCATACGAAATTGGATTTAAGCAGAAAGTTGGAAGTAGTTCGGCATTAACATTGTCTTCGTTCTACAGAGAGCAAAGAGATGAAATTCAAGTAAGGAAATTAGTGGGAGCATTTCCTGAAGATTATTTGACATACGATAACTTAGATTTTGGTACAGTAAAAGGATTTACTATCAACTATGAGATGAGAAGAACTAATAATTTGTCTTTAAGAGTGAATTATACAATTCAGTTTGCTGAGGGAACAGGATCAGGTTCTACCACAGCTTTAGGTTTGGTGAATACTGATCAACCTAACTTAAGAACAATCTTCCCGTACACTTATGACCAACGTCATCAAATTGTATCTACTTTAGATTATAGATATGGAAGCGGTAGTAATTATAACGGACCAAGAGTAGGTAATAAAAACATTTTACAGAACACAGGATTGAACGTTATTTTTATAGCCGGGTCAGGAACACCATATACTCAGCGTTCGTTGGCAGGTAGTAATGAGCTTTTCAGTGGCTCTGCAACGAGACAACCTGTTGAAGGAGATATTAACGGGTCAAGATTGCCTTGGACTGTTAGAATTGATGCTCGATTAGATAAATCTTTTAGTATTAATTGGGGCGCTAAAAACGAAGAAAATAAGGAGGCTTGGAAACAAGGTAAAAAGCAATCTAATTTGAATCTTTATTTACAAGTTCTGAATGTGTTAAATGCACAAAATATTCAACGTGTGTATGCATTTACAGGAAATGCTGATGATGATGGATATTTAAATGCTGCGCAGTTTCAGAATGAAATTAGACAGCAGGTAAATGAGCAATCGTTCAGAGACCAATATGGGTTGAGATTACAGAATCCATTTAATTATGAATTACCTAGAAGAATTAGGTTAGGAGCTCAATTAAGTTTCTAAGGGTTTAAAAGAGATAGATTATGAGAAAGTTAAAAATTTCGATATTGATGGGTCTTTTGGCACCGGTAATCGCTTTTGGAGCGGGTGGTGAAAAAGACAAGAATAAGCAAAGACAACAAATTAATACAGCTGCAGGTTGTGCGCCAGCAAGTAAGTTAGTTTATCTTGAATTTAACAACGTTCGTACTCGAGTAGAGGCAGGTGGTATTTGGTGGCAAGATAGAGCCAATGGTCAAGCTGATTATGAAGTGCCAAAAGGGTCTAATAGCTTTGCAATTTATGCTGGTGGTCTTTGGTTGGCTGGAACAGATATTAATGGTCAATTAAAAGCTGCTGTTAGTAAGTTTGGATCAGGTGTAGATTATTATACTGGACCTTTAGATGTTCTTGGAACAGCTGAGATTGACGATGTTACTTGTGACGAATATGATAGATTTTTTGAATTAACTCGAGCTGAAGTTGCACTTTTTAATGCTTATAATCAATCAGTTTTAAAAGGGACCGCACTGGAAGATTACCCTGATTATCAGATTCCAACAGCAATTCTAGAATGGCCGGGAAATGGTGATGTTACAAAAGGGCAAGATTTCAGATTAGCACCTTATATGAACGTTGCAGGAGATGAATCTTATGAGCCAGAATTAGGAGACTACCCTTTTTATGATTTATCAGGAGAGATTGATTGTAGAGAAAATAGAGATGACCGCTCAGTTAGTGGAAGACGTCCGTTGTTTGGTGATAAAACGTACTGGTGGATATTTAATGATAAGGGAAATTTACACACAGAGTCTAACGCTCCTTCTATTGGAATGGAAATTCATGGCCAAGCGTTTGCTTTTGCAACAAATGACGAGATCAATAATATGACCTTTTACAACTTTGAGTTGATTAACCGATCAACTTTTACATTGACAAATACATTTTTTGCAAGTTATGTTGATCCAGATGTTGGAGCAGCAAGTGATGATTATGTTGGATGTGATGTACAGAGAGGATTAGGATATTGCTTTAACGGAGTAGAATTTGATCCAGGTCAAGGTGGACAGGCAGGTTACGGAGCAAATCCTCCTGCTATTGGAATTGATTTCTTTGAAGGACCTTATCAAGATGCGGATGGTTTGAATAATGCAGTAGGCATTGGACCTGATGAAGCCCTTAATGGTTTGGGATATTTTGACCCCACTGACAGAGAACCAGACTTAGTTCCAGACAACGAAAGATTTGGAATGAGACGATTTGTTTTTTATAACAATAGTACTGGACCAAATGGAGATCCTGATTTGGCTGTGCACTATTATAATTACATGAGGGGTGTTTGGAAAAATGGAAGAGTAATGAGACACGGGGGTAATGGTTTTAACACTCCAGGAGTTGAACCTATTCCAACTGCTTTTATGTTTCCAGGTACAAGTGATCCTTTACATTGGGGGACAACGGATGAATTTGGTTTTACAACCGTTCCAACGAATTTAAATTGGACAGAAGATAATCCAGGAGGAGGAGAGCCTCAAAATGCCGATGGCGATAGAAGATTTTTACAATCGGCAGGTCCTTTTACATTGAGACCTGGAAACGTTAATGATATTACAGTAGGGGTAGTTTTTGCACAAGCGCAAAGTGGTGGAAGAACTGCTTCTGTAGATGACTTACTGGTAGCTGATGATAAAGCTCAAGCTTTATTTGATAACTGCTTTCAAGTATTGAATGGTCCAGATGCTCCTGAGGTGACGGTTCAAGAATTGGATGGAGAATTAATTTTTTACCTTTCTAACCCAAACACTTCGAATAATGTTGGCGAAAATTATGAAGAGAAGGATCCTAACATTGTTACTCCAGATTATTTAGCCGATGCTGTTCCTCCTATATTCTATGATGATAAGTATAGATTCCAGGGATATCAAGTGTATCAAACTGCGGGCCCAGGTATCTCAATAAATGATATTGAAGATCCAAGCAAGGCTAGATTGGTTTTTCAATGTGATGTTAAGGATGATGTTACAAGTCTTACAAATTTTACATTTGATAAGTCGCTTAGTGCAAATCTTCCAGTTCGAAAGGTTGTGGCTGCAAATGAAGGAATTCAAAGAAGCTTTGCTCTAAGTCAAGATGCTTTTGCAGATGATGATGCGGCATTGGTGAATTACAAAACATATTACTACATTGCTGTTGCATACGGGTACAATGAGTTTAAGCCTTACTTGCAAGGGACGGCTCCTGATAGTGCGAACCCTTTTAAACCGGCGTTTGATGGGCAAACTACCACCTACTTAAGAAGTAGAAAGGCCGCAACTGGTGGAGAGGTTGCAGCATTTACTGCAATTCCTGCACCACCAAAATTTGAAGAAGGTGGAACCGTGGTAAATTCTAGCTTCGGAGATGGAATAGGAATTACGAGATTACAAGGTAAGGGGAATGGCGGTAATGCTTTGACAATTACCCAAGAATCGCTTGAATCAATATTGCTAAACAAAGCATGGGAATCTTCGGATGAAACGGTTAATGAAATAACTTATGTTACTGGCGAAGGCCCGTTTAGTATAAGTGTTATTGACCCATTAAATATAGTGGACGGAACTTATTACGTGCAATTCATTGATAGTTTGGATAATCAAACTGTAGGGGACAATACTTTTTGGAGAATTTGGAGAGAAGGTGGAGCTGATACAGTTTATTCTGACAAATCAATTGGATTTTTGAATCAGCAACTATTGTTAAATCCTAATTGGGGGATTTCTATCACAATGAAAGATGGTGTTCAACCAGGGTCGTTGGATGCTGAAACTTCTAATGGGTTTATTTCTGCTTCTATTCAATTCGGCGACGTTGAGCGTCCATGGCTAAGTGGTATACCTGATAATGATTTGGAAAGTGCCTTTAACTGGATTGTAGCAGGAACGGGATCTCAATCTCCGTCAGGTGTCTTTTTTGATGCTTTTATTGGCGGAACTACAACATATGCAGATCCAGATCAAGATTTTGAAGATATATTAAATGGTACCATAGCACCTTATGGTCTAGCTAGACATAGTTTAGGTATTGGCGGTAATCCAATTGCCGTAAATGCCCCAGCAAGAGGAGCAGCAGAAGTAGAAGGTTCTCCATTAAATAGATTAATGTCTATTCAACTGATTATTACAAATGATAAATCAAAATGGACAAGATGTCCAGTTATTGAAACTAAGGATGATGGTTTGAGTGTTGGGGGAGTGGTTGTTCATGCTAAAAATCAAGTTAAGGTAACTAAACTTTCAGTTGATAAGGATGGAAATCCAGTTGATACAACTGGACTGCGATTAGATACGATGACGACACTGGAAGTTGATTCTTTCTTTATTAAGAGAGGTGATACTTTAGAAGGTGATGCTGCTTTTGTAAATGCATATGGAATGGGATGGTTCCCGGGTTATGTTATTAACAAAGAGACGGGAGAACGTTTAAACATGGCATTTGGGGAAGATTCTAAGTATAGTTTCAATAATGGAGATGATATGTTATGGAATCCAACTTCTACTGTAAGAGAAGGTATTGATCCAGCATTTATCAATCAAATATGGGGTGGTAAACACTATATCTACATTTTCAGAGAAACTGAGGATGATGAGGAGCCTGCTACTTACAATCGATTTGATGCAAGAATGCCAATCTATGACAATGGGACTCAAGCGAGAAGGTTACTTAGCCTTCAAGGAGGGGGAATCAACGGCCTATTAACTCGACTCGGGTGGCAAAGTTGTGCATGGGTATCATTGCCATTGCTTCAATTTGGAGAAACATTAATGTCTAGTGACGTTCAGATTGATGTTAACGTGAGTAAACCTTTTGATACAAAACAAACGGCAATAAGTACAGGAGATGTTGAGTTGGATACTGTACTGGAAAATAAAGGAGTTCCAGTCTATAAATTTAATACAAGAGGCAAAGGAACGTTAAAAGGCCAAACTGCTTTACTTAAAAGTGTGCTAGATGAAGTGAACGTTGTTCCAAACCCATATTATTCTCAAAGTGGGTATGAGTTTGATCAGTTGGACAATACGGTTAAATTTACAAACCTACCTGAGAATTGTACAATTACAATTTATAACACAAATGGAACTTTAATAAGAAGATATTTTAAGGCAAGCCCTGATAAATATTTAGATTGGAATTTGACTAATCAAGTTGGTGTTCCAATTGCAAGTGGAGTGTATATTATTCATATAGATGTACCTAATGTAGGTGAACGTATATTGAAATGGTTTGGTACGATTCGACCTGCTGATTTCAACAATTTCTAAAAAATGACTATGAAAAAGATAACTTATACAATGGCATTGGCATTGGCATTAATTTCATTCGATGCCTTTTCCGGAAATGAAGATAGAGCTGGAGAGGCTGGAGCTTCGGAGTTGTTAATAAATCCATGGGCAAGAAGCTCTGGATGGGGAGGAGCAAATACCGCAGGTGCACGAGGATTGGAAGCGATGAATTTAAATATTGCAGGCTTGGCTTTTACCAAAAATACGGAGATTATTTTCTCTAACACTCGTTGGTTGAGCGGAACTGATATTAATATTTTGAGTTTCGGATTTGCTAAGAAATTAGGGGAAGCTGGAGTTATGGGATTAACTGTAACTAGAATGAGTTTCGGGGAGATTGAGATAACAACTGCTGATTTACCAGATGGGGGGATTGGAAATTATCAACCAAACTACTTGAATATTGGCTTAGCTTATTCGAAACAGTTTTCTAATAGTATTAGTGGTGGTTTAGTGGTTCGTATTGTTACAGAATCAACTGCAGATGTTAATGCAAGTGGAGTTTCGATTGATGCAGGAGTTGCATACAAAACAGCTACATATGACGCATTTAAGTTCGGAATTACATTGAGAAACGTAGGCCCAACTACAAAGTATTCGGGTAATGGTCTAGCGATTCAAGCAGATAAGCAAAATACCGACCAGACACTTACGTTTGAAAGAAGATCAAATGATTTTGAGTTACCATCATTGGTGAACATTGGAGCATCATATGATTTCTTTTTGACAGAAGTTGAAGAAAAAGAAGATGGAACTTTTATTGCTGAACACAGAGTAACTGCAAGTGGAACATTCACTTCAAATTCATTTACGAAAGATCAAATACGAGTTGGTGGCGAATATGCTTTCCAAAACAAATTCATGGTTAGAGCGGGATATGTATTTGAAAGTGATGCAGCAGACGAAGATGATGCAAGAACTACTTCAATAGGACCAACAATGGGTGCTACTTTGGAAGTTCCAACAAACAAGACGGGGTCTACAATTGGATTAGATTATTCGTACCGTTTTACTAGAGCTTTTGACGGAACGCATGCAATCGGTTTGAAGTTGACATTCTAAATTTTAAAAAAATCTTACATTTGATAAAGAGGATCTCGAAAGGGGTTCTCTTTTTGAGTTATATATATTTAGTACATACAAAATGAGTCAAATTAGTTATTTCACAGAAGAGGGTTTAAAAAAAGTGATTGATGAACTGAATCACTTGAAGAAAGTAGAGCGTCCGTCAATTTCTGCTCAAATCGGAGAGGCGCGCGATAAAGGTGATTTGTCTGAGAATGCAGAATATGACGCTGCCAAAGAAGCCCAAGGATTGTTAGAGTTGAAGATTAGCAAGCTACAAACATTAGTAGCCAATTCGAGAGTTGTTGACGAAACTGAATTAGACACTACTAAAGTTTTGATACTTTCTAAGGTAAAGATTAAGAATCTAGCCAATGGTGCAGAAATGGAATATACAATCGTCTCTGAAAAAGAGGCAAATATGGCTGAAAAGAGAATTTCAGTTGAATCGCCTATTGCGAAAAGTCTTTTAGGAAAGAAAGTTGGAGAGTCAACGGAGGTACAAGTACCATCGGGTATGATGAAGTTTGAGGTAGTAAAAATCAGCAGATAATGTCAACAGTGTTTACAAAGATTTTAAGTGGGGATGTTCCATGTTTTAAAATAGCGGAGAATGATCGTTTTTTGGCTTTTTTAGACATTCAGCCTCTAGCTTTGGGGCATACCTTGGTTATTCCTAAAATTGAAACAGATTATATTTTTGACATGGAAAGCGAGGAGTACGCTGAAATGTGGAAATTCGCCCAAACAGTAGCTAAAAAAGTAAAAGTGAAAATAGACTGTAAGCGAATTGGTGTTGCAGTAATAGGGTTAGAAGTAGCTCATGCACACATTCATTTAGTACCGATAAGTAATGTTCACGATATCAACTTTGCTGCGCCTAAATTAGATGTTTCTATGGAAAAGTTAGCAGAAATAGCAGCTGAGATTAACTCTTAAGCTTTGCGATCTGGGTTGTTTTTCAGAAAAGAGCCCCAACCCGAATAAGATTTTTGATCGCTCACTATTGCATTTCCTTGAAAGTGGTGACACACTGCAACCGCTAATGCGTCGGTAGCATCTAAATATTTTGGATCTTCCTTGTATTTTAAGATAGATTTTACCATCGCTGCAACTTGCTCTTTAGACGCAGCCCCTTTACCAGTGATGGCTTTTTTTATCTTTTTAGGCATATATTCGGCAACAATTACTTCCCTTGAAATAGATGCAGCCATGGCAACGCCTTGTGCCCTTCCTAGTTTTAACATAGATTGAGCATTCTTTCCATAAAAGGGTGACTCAATTCCCATCTCGTCAACCTTAAATTCGTCAATAAGAGAAACAGTCCTTTCATAAATCCGCTGTAATCGAATAGAATGATCACCTAACTTTGCCAAATGAATTACTCCCATGGCAAGCAATTTTATTTCACCTTTGAATACAGAAATTATTCCATAGCCCATGATTGAAGTACCAGGATCGATACCCAAAATAATCTTTTCTACTTCTTTAACTTTAGCCCTCATTGAAAAGAGCAAAGCTATATAAATTAGGCAACATTGTCTTAAGTGGAGTAATAATACTATTAAGTATTTATTATCTTAAAATTGAGCTATTAAGCCGAAATTTCGAATTAACTATTGATGAATTATTAGCCTTGTTTTCAAAAGATGTTGAACTTTTATTACTCGTGGTTTTGTTTATGCCATTAAACTGGAGTGTGGAAGCCCTGAAATGGAAACAGATTCTTTACGGAAATGTAAAAATGACATTTGGCAAAGCTTTGCGATCTGTATTAAGTGGAGTAACATTTGCTATTATTACACCAAACGGCATCGGGGAATATGGAGGAAGACTGCTATCTATTAGTAGGGAAAATAGAGCAAAAGCCTTATTTCTGAATAGCTTTTTATCATTGTCTCAATTGCTAATTACAACCATTGGTGGATTACTAGGTTATTTAATAATTCAGCAATATTTCTCTTTTTCAATTCACTATTTAGTAGTAATTCTAATTGTTATTGCTCTTTTATTGATTTATTTTTTGACGAAATTAAATTTTAACTTTTTTGCTAAAATCAGGGGAAATAATCAGGATAATTCAGAATGGATTATACCTAAACGGCAAAGAGTAAATACCTTGGGTTTAAGTTTTCTGCGTTATTGTATTTTTTGTTTGCAGTTCGCTTTGCTTCTGCATGTTTGCGGAATAGAGTCAACAACATTGATCTACTACGGACTTATTTCGACTATATATTTAGTTGCGGCAGTTATACCTACCGGTTGGATCTCCAATTTACTGGTAAGAGCCTCTTTAAGCTTTTATTTCTTTGAGCAAATTGGGGATTTTGGCGAAGAAGCAGTAGTTGCCTCAAGTATTCTTTGGATAATAAATCTTTTTATTCCTGCGCTTGTGGGCTTGGTCTTTATACGAAATGTGAATTGGTTAAGGCTTTTTAAATTCAAGACGATATGATAGGATTTATCTTTTTGATTTATGCGATTATGATTGGCTGGTTAATTTTATCTAAGCAGTCGCAGCAAGAAAGTACGGCAAGAGATTATTTGGAATCAGTTTCTGTTGTGATTGCTTATCGAAATGAGCAAAATAACTTAGCTCAATTAATTAAAGGAATAAACGAGCAAACAATTGATAAATCGAATTTTGAATTAATACTTGTCAATGATCATTCTACCGATGGGAGTTTCGAACTCATTCAGAATTTAATTACAACTTCGCAATTGACGATAAGACACTTTAATTTAGATGGTACAGAAGGTAAGAAGGCTGCAATTTCGTTTGGGGTAAAACATGCTAATAATAATTTAATCATCTGTACTGATGCAGATTGTGAGTTTGAGCCGGGTTGGATCGAAACTATGATTCAACAGTTTAGTAGTAAAGCTATAAAGATGGTTTTGGGCCCAGTAAAATTGACTGGTTCTAAAGGATGGTCTCAGAAACTGCAAGAGGTAGAGTTTTCTGTGTTAATAGCAATGACGCTACTTACTTGTCGCAGAAATAGGGCTATCATGTCGAATGGGGCAAATTATGCTTTTAGAAAGGCTGCATTTAAGCAGAGCAATGCTTACACTGACAATTTTGATGTTAACACTGGAGATGATGTTTTCCTGCTGCATAGTTTCAAAAGGGAATTTGGAAAAGATTGTATTGCTTTTTCGATGAAAAAAGATTCTGTAGTTAGCACTAAAACAAAAGATAATTATTCCTCTTTTGTTGAGCAACGGATTCGATGGGCTTCAAAATCAAAAAGTTTCAAGGACCGGGACACCGTGAAGATTGGTTCTGTTATTTTTTTAGCCAACCTCGCGATTCTGGTCGTATTCGTTGGAGTAATTTTTCAGCAATTTTCATTGCAATTTTTTCTTGGTTGTTTTCTGTTTAAGTGGGTACTCGATTTACTTCTGTTACAACAACTACCTTTGTTTCTGCGTCCAAATTCGATTGTTAAATGGGCGTTTCTGTTGTCTATTTTATATCCTTTCTATTCTGTGGGAATTGCTTTGGTATCTTTGTTTTATCGACCACAATGGAAAGGGCGTAAAATCTAATTAGTTTGAGTAAAAAAAACAAATCTCCACTTCATTTAGCTTGGAAAAAATTACTGCAGAATAAGATTGCAGTGCTTGGCCTTTTCGTTATTTCCGCTTTTTTATTGATTGTTGTGGCTGGCCCAATATTGCGCCCAGACTCTTCACCAAAAGCCAATGTTCAGCACTTGGAGTTAACTCGAAAATCTCCGGGATTTTCAGTAGATATGCTTCTACTCCCAAATCCTCAAAAAAGATCTCAGTCGTTTTTACAAGAGTTTATTTATGGATTTCAAACGAATTTTATTGAAATTCCGATAGCAAACTATTCTATTACCAAGGATAAGATTGAAGTTGAGAAGTACACGGGAAACGAACCTAATAATGGAGAAATAATCAGCTTTGCTTCAACGGATTTTGAGCAGTTTAGTGAAGAGGGAATAATGACTAAGAAACACTACTGGCTCGGCACAGACCGCTATGGCAGAGATATGTTGAGCCGCTTGATGGGAGGTACATGGATCTCATTTGCGGTTGGGTTCATCTCGATTTTAATTTCTCTATTTATTGGAATTAGTTTAGGTTCAATAGCGGCCTACTTCGGAGGGAAAGTGGATGATTTAATCATGTGGTTCATTAATGTTATTTGGTCTGTTCCTACTTTGTTATTGGTAATTGCTATGACGTTAGCTTTAGGCAAAGGGTTTTGGCAAGTTTTTGTAGCTGTTGGACTTACTATGTGGGTGGAAGTAGCTAGAGTTGTTCGTGGCCAGGTTATGAGTACGAAGCAGATGGAATTTATAGAAGCAGGAAAATCCTTTGGGTTTACAAATGCTAGGATTATTATGAAACATATTTTGCCCAACGTTACAGGGCCAATTATCGTGATTTCCGCTGCCAATTTTGCAGCTGCCATTTTAATTGAAGCAGGGTTAAGTTTTTTAGGTTTAGGGGCACAACCACCACAAGCTACATGGGGTAAAATGATTGCAGAACACAAGGGTTATATTATTACCGGAGATGCTTATTTAGCAATTTTTCCAGGCATAGCTATTTGCTTGTTGGTTCTTTCATTTGTATTGTTAGGAAATGGTTTAAGAGATGCCTTCGATACCAAAAACATGAAACAAGTAGGAGTTTAAAATAACAACAATGCACTTATGTAAATTACTGTCCCGAGTAGCATCATCATTAGTGTATAGGGTAAAATCTCTTTGGCCTTTAACTTTGTAATTCCCAATAGTGGTAATGCCCAAAATGGCTGTAACATGTTGGTTAACTGGTCTCCGTAGGCTAAGGCCATAATGCTTTTGGGCAATGAAGTTTGCAAACTTTCAGCCGCTTGAACGATAATTGGCCCTTGAATTGCCCATTGCCCCCCACCACTAGGCACAAATACATTTACAATTGCTGCACTTATTAGTGTAAATATTGGAAAGCTAGTTGAAGTAGCATTAGAAACAAATAAGGTAGAAAGCATGTTTACCAATCCTGATTCTTTCATTATTCCCATAATGCCAAAGTATAGTGGAAATTGAATGAGTATTCCTGAAGCTCCGCCAATTGCATGTTCTGTTGCTTTTAGAAAGCCAACAATATTTTTATGAAAGAAAAAGCCAAGTCCAAGTAAACTTAGGTTGATAAAATTTGGAGTAATGAAGGCAAATGTTGAAATATAAGGAGTCTGTAGAACTTTCAAACCAAGATAAACCAAGATAATTGATCCAACTATTTTTGTAGTGAAGGTGGAATAATCAATTTTCTCTGCGCCTACTGGAGTCTTTTTTTCATGGATATAAGCTTCTTTTATTGCTAATCTGTTAAGGTTTGAACCTGAACTGACTTTTCCGAGAAAATACATCAATAGAGGAATTAAAATCAATGCTGCTATGCTGGCAAATATGTTCATGGAAGAAAACACTGTTTCGGAGAATGGGATAGCTGAAGGCAACTCCAATAATTTTTCGGCAGGCAGTATGTCTTCCATTAAAGATGCTAAATGACCCTTCTCTGCAACTTTGGTTGTAGAGGACCCGGAAATTCCTCCGTGCCAAACCATTAAGCATGAGTAGCCGGCTGCGCCGATTAAGGGATAGTTGAGTTCAATGCCTTCTCGGTGTGCCTTTTCACCAATTTTTCGAGCCATAATTGCTCCAAAAATGAGTCCTAAACCCCAATTAAAAAGTGCAACTGCAATAGTCGAAAAGCAAACTAAAGCTGCCGCCCTTGCATTGTTTGTAGCATAAACACTTATTTTATCAATAAGTCGACTTACTAGGGGAGACATGGCTAGTATATGTCCTAATACCAGCATTAGCATCATTTGAAGCGCAAAAACCATTAAGCCGTTGTTCCACAAACCCCTTTCCCAAAATTCTAAAAGAGTTATTAAATAATTCTGGTCGCCAGCGTTTCCTGTATTGGTGAAAATATATGCAACAATTATAGTTATCAGGCTTAATAATAGCGCAATACTTAACGGAGAAGGCAGTAGCAATTGAAAAATGCGACTGTATTTTTCAGTAAATTTCATGTTGGTAGATTATCATTTAAAAATAACACAAATGCAATTGAATTAATAATTTTAGTCAAAATCTAGCAACTACATGGATCTTTTTCAAGCACAAGAAAGAATAGCAGAATTGAGTGGGCAAGTTCAGAGGCACAACTACGAGTATTACATGAACGATAATCCACAAATTTCGGATTATGATTTCGATCAATTACTCACAGAGTTGCAGCAATTAGAGAAAGAATACCCGCAATTTGCTGAGGAAAATTCGCCAACAAAGCGAGTAGGGGGAACTGTTACTAAGAAATTTGAGACAGTGGTGCATCAATATCCTATGCTTTCCTTGAGCAATAGCTATAATCAGGAAGATTTGATTGACTTTGATCAAAGAGTTCAAAAACTTGCTGGTAAAAAAGTGGAATATACTTGTGAGTTGAAATACGATGGAGTTGCCATAGGTATCCAATATAAGAATGGTCAATTATTTAAAGCAGTTACCAGAGGAGATGGAACTAAGGGTGATGATATAACGGAGAATGTTAAAACGATTCGCGCAATACCTTTGAAATTAACAGGTGATTATCCTGATGAATTTGAAATTCGAGGAGAGATATTTTATCCACTTTCTGTGTTTAAAGCATTGAATGAAAGTAGAGAAGATATTGGAGAAGATCGTTTGGCGAACCCGAGAAATGCTGCTTCTGGGACACTAAAAATGAAGGATTCTAAAGTCGTGTCATCTAGAAAACTAGATAGTTATTTGTATTATGTTTTGGGTGAAGACCTTCCCTTTAAAAGCCATGAAGAGAACTTGGTCGCTGCAGCAAGCTGGGGATTTAAAGTGCCTAAGGAAAGTGAAAAATTGTTTGCTACGTATCAATCTATTGAAGGAATTTTTGAATTTATTAACTATTGGAGCACCGAACGCAACAATTTAAATTTTGAAATTGATGGGATCGTCATAAAAGTGAATGATTATTATCTGCAAGAAGAGCTGGGATATACCGCAAAGAGTCCGCGATGGGCGATTGCTTATAAGTTCAAAGCGGAACAGGTGGAGACTCGATTAAATCAGATTACGTATCAAGTTGGAAGAACCGGAGCAATAACCCCGGTTGCGAATTTGGAACCGATATTACTTGCCGGAACAACAGTAAAGAGAGCTTCTCTTCATAATGCAGATCAAATTGAAAAATTTGATATTCGAGAAGGAGATTTGGTTCAAGTTGAAAAAGGGGGGGAAATTATTCCAAAAGTAGTTGGTGTTAATTTGGAAGAACGTCCACCAAACTCTCAACCCACGGAATATATTTCTCAATGTCCGGAGTGTGAAACAAATTTGATTCGAATTGAAGGAGAAGCAAAACATTATTGCACAAATGAAACTGGATGCCCTACGCAGATTAAGGGAAAAATAACCCATTTTATTTCGCGAAAAGCGATGGACATTGATGGTTTGGGTGAAGAAACAATAGAACTATTGTATGCTGAGAAGTTCATTAATAATTATGCTGATCTGTATACCTTGCAAGAAGAGGACTTATTGAAGTTGGACCGCATGGCACAAAAGTCGGTTTCTAATTTATTGCAAGGTGTCGAGAATTCTAAGCAAATACCTTTTGAAAGGGTTTTGTTTGCGTTAGGCATTAGATACGTAGGGGAAACAGTTTCCAAGAAGTTGGCTAAATATTTTAAGAATATGGATGCCATTCTGAATGCTACGTTAGAGGAAATGTTGGCGGTAGACGAGATTGGAGAAAAAATAGCGGAAAGTCTATTCTTCTTTCTGCAAAAAGAAGAGCATTTAGAGTTAATTAACCGATTAAAGTCTTATGGATTGCAGTTTGAAATTGTAGAAAAAGAAAACACTCAGATTTCCACCATTTTTGATGGTAAGACATTTGTGGTTTCCGGAGTTTTTGAAAATTTTTCTAGAAATGACTTAAAGAAAACTATCGAAGATTATGGCGGAAAAAATGTTGGCTCCATTTCTAAAAAGACTGATTATTTAATTGCTGGTGATAAAATGGGCCCCGCTAAGAAAGAGAAAGCAGAGAGTTTAGAGGTAACAATTTTGAGTGAGCAAGAGTTTACAGAGATGCTGGGTTAGAAGTTTTAGTTCAAAGAGTACGTCAATCCATCAAAATTTAATTTTCTACTATCAGTTAGGAAATTAAGCAGCTTAGCTAGCTCTTTAGAATGTTTATTGCCCTGTAGCAGCTCATCTACTTTTTGCGGGCCAATTTTTAGTTTTTTTAATAATTCTTTTTCTAAAGAGTCCATGTTTACTTCAATACTATTCCGCTTGTTTAATAAACATACATCACAAACGCCACAAGTTTCAACTTCGTTCTCACCAAAATAATAAAGTAAGGTGTTACTGCGGCAAACTATTTCATTTTCGGTGTATTGAATGACTGAATTCACTTGTTCAAATGCAATCTTTTTTCGCTCTTCATAATGTTGCTTGCTAATTTGAACACTTTCCACTCTTTCTCGGGTGTAGGTTATCTTTGGAAGGGTACCTTTTGGTAAATAATCGATTACTTCTAGCTTTTTCAAACGGAGAAGAGTTTCTACTACTTTGGTTTTGCTGGTTTTTAAGTTTTTCGCAAGTTCGTTTTCATTAATGGAAACATAACCTTCCATCAAACCGCCATATGTTCTGAGTAAAGTTTTGAGAAAGTGGTCGTAGATTTTATGAGCTACTTGAAATTTGTAAAAATCTTGTTTTGTTAGAAGAATGTTCACTTTGGTCGGCGTAGAAAAATTTTCAGACAAACTAATTAGTGCTTCTTTTTCTAAGAAATGAAGTGCTCGATAACAACTAGCCATGTTAAATTTATATCTATTGCTAAACTCTCTTATATCAAAATCATAGCTTTGGTTTAATCCTCCATAAATAGGTATTTGAAAATAATTTGACAAGCTCAGATAGCATTTTTTAATAAAAACCATTTCAGGAAATTCCAATTCTGTTTTTTGCTTCAAGTCGCTAGTCATAGCAGGGCTTACTAGTAAAACGGCAAAAGCTTTTCTCTCATCTCTTCCAGCTCTTCCTGCTTCTTGAAAATAGGCTTCCAAAGAACTTGGTAAATCCACATGAATAACAAAACGCACATCTGCCTTGTCTATTCCCATACCAAAAGCATTGGTTGCAACTATAATTTGGGTTCTATTAGTAATCCACTCTTGCTGTTTCTTTTGTCTTTCTTCTGAAGAAAGACCAGCATGATAGTAATCCGCTTTTAGCCCATGTTGTGCTAATACATGGGCAATTTCTTTGGTCCGTTTTCTAGTTGTTGCATATATAATACCACTGCCTCCAATTCCATCAATTACCTTAAGCATTGAGGCTATTGTGTTCTCTGATTTACGAACGACGTAAGCTAAATTCTTTCGTAAAAAACTTTTCTGAATAACATTCGGCTTTTTGAAGAGTAATCTTTTTTGAATGTCTTTCACAACAAGGGGTGTTGCGGTTGCTGTTAATGCTATAAATGGAACATCCTTCAATTGTTCTTTTAATTTTGCAATATTTAAATACGATGGTCTAAAATCATAACCCCATTGCGAAATACAATGCGCCTCATCTACAGCCACCGAATTGATGGTCATTTTTTTTAGTCTGGCTTTAAACAACTCCGTTTCCAAACGCTCTGGCGATAAGTATAAAAATTTATAATCTCCGTAGGCTGCATTATCGAGTGTAATGTCAATTTCTCTCTTGCTCATGGCAGAATGTAACATGAGCGCTTTTATTCCTTTCGATTTTAAGTTTTGTACTTGGTCTTGCATTAAAGCAATAAGCGGAGAAACCACCAAACACAAACCGTCTTGTAATAAGGATGGAATTTGAAAACAAATTGACTTTCCGCCACCGGTCGGGAGTAAGGCAAGGGTATCTTTTCCTTCTATTACAGATTGAATAATCTCTTCTTGCTTAGGGCGAAACTGCTCAAAGCCCCAGTAAGTTTTTAAAATATCGTGAATGGAAGAGCTTGCGAACATGGTTTATAAAATTAGGGGTTAATTGCGAAATATTACTCTAAATCCAAAGCTGAAAGATTAACTTTGAAATTCTTTCATAAATGATATGATAACACAAGATCAACTAAAATCCATTCAACAGCGAACTGAAGCACTTAAAGGCTATTTAAACATTGATGATTTACAAATAGAAATCGATGAAGAAGTGCAGCGGACACAATTACCGGAATTTTGGAATGATTCAAAAGCTGCTGAAAGACTTTTGAAGCAAATTCGCAATAAGAAAGTATGGACTGAAGGTTACAAGTCAGTTAAAACTGCGGTTGAAGATACAGAAGTTTTATTTGATTTTTACAAAGAAGAAGCAGCAACTGCCGAGGAGGTAGAATTTTCGTACAAAAGAGCGCTAGATTTTTTAGATGATTTAGAGTTTAAGAACATGCTGAGTGCTGAGGAGGACTCTCTGAGTGCTGTATTACAAGTCACTTCCGGGGCGGGAGGAACAGAAAGCTGCGATTGGGCGGCCATGTTAATGCGCATGTATTTAATGTGGGCTGAAAAAAACAACATGAAAGTGAAGGAGCTCGATCTACAAAATGGGGACGTAGCTGGAATTAAAACGGTTACCATTGAAATAGAAGGGGAGTTTGCTTTTGGTTATTTGAAAGGGGAGAATGGGGTGCATCGATTAGTTCGAATCTCTCCGTTTGATTCTAATGCCAAACGCCATACTTCATTTGCCTCCGTTTATGTTTATCCATTGGTAGATGACACAATAGAAATTGAAGTAAACCCGGCTGATGTGTCTTGGGATACTTTCCGTTCAGGTGGAGCAGGTGGGCAGAATGTAAACAAGGTCGAAACCGGAGTTAGGTTGACGCACAAACCAACTGGGATTATTATCAATAATACTGAAACTAGATCTCAATTAGGGAACAAGGATAAGGCGATGCAATTGCTTAAGTCACAGTTATTCGAGATAAAAATGCGCGAAAAGCTAGAAAAAAGAGCTGAAATTGAAGCTGATAAAAAGAAGATTGAATGGGGTTCGCAAATACGGAATTATGTAATGCACCCCTATAAAATGGTAAAGGATGTCCGAACAGGTCACGAAACTTCAAATGTTGAAGGAGTAATGAATGGTGGACTTAATGAATTTATAAAAACCTATTTGATGGAGTTTGGAACAAGCTATTAAAAATCCAAAGCTGAAACGTTAAATCTATTCTCTAAAATTTGTTTTAAGACATCTGCAGAGCCATTTGTATAAAAATTATGTTTGCCAATTTCCTTACTGTTATTTAGTAAATTATTTAACTGCAGAATTGCTTTGGTTTGTTTTGCTGCTGCAAATCCGGAGTCAATTATTTTAACCTCCACAGGTAAAATCTTTTTCAATATTGGAATTAAATATGGGTAGTGCGAACAACCCAATACTAGATGATCCATTCCTTTCTCTACCATCGGGGATATATAGAGTTGTAATAAATTTACCATTTCCACTGAGTCTAATTTTCCATGTTCCATAAGCTCTACAATCCCAGTGCCGTCTTGCTCAAGTATTTCAATTTCTTCTTTATAATGGTTTGTAGTTTCTTGAAAAAGAGAACTGCTAAGTGTTCCTTTTGTGGCTAAAATTCCAACAACTTTACTTTTGGTTTTTAAAGATGCAGGTTTAATTGCAGGTTCAATTCCAATGAAAGGGACATTATATTTCTTTCTTAAATATTTAATGGCATTAGTTGTGGCTGTATTACAAGCTACTACAATAATCTTACAGCCTTTTTCTAAGAGTAGTTTAGTATTCTTTTCACTTAAACTTATTATTTCTTCTTTTGAACGAATACCATAAGGTGCATGAGCACTGTCAGCCAAGTAAATGCTGTTTTCTGATGGCAGTAATTGATTAATTTCATTCCATATTGAGGTACCTCCGATTCCTGAATCAAAAACTCCTATAGGAGCTGAATTGTCGATATTTTGGATAGTATTTTGCATAAAAAAAGCCACGCTGTTGCGTAGCTTCTAAAATAGATATTTTACTTAAGCTTATATTAATCCTAGTTTCTTTTTTACCAATGGCATAATATCATCAGAATCTTTTTGGAATAATAATACGCCAACACCTGAATCAAAGATGTACGTGAAGTTATTTTCTTTTGCAACATCTTCTATAGCTTTTCTAGCCTTATCGATAATTGGTCTTAATAATTTTTCTTCTTGTGCTTGTAAATCTTTTTGAGCTGATTGCTGAAATTCTCCAATTCTTTCTTCCAAATTGGTGATTTCTTTAATTTTGTCTTGCTTAATTGCATCAGTCATTGTCGCCTCTTGCGCTTGGTATATCTGTACTTTTGATTGGTACTCCTTTGTTAAAGCGGCCAACTTAGATTCTAAATCTTGGGCAGTTCTTTTAATATTCTCTTCAACAGCAGCTCTTTCAGGCATAGCCAATAACAGTTCGTTAGAGTTAATGTGTCCTAATTTTTGACCGAAAACAGCACTACTCAAAATTGTAGCTGCTATTAAAATTATGTTTCTCATCTTTTTCATAGTTTATCGTTTTTGTTTGTGGTTTTAATTTTAGTTTATTTAGAATTACTATCGGGTTTTATTCCCATTCTTTTCAGTACATCGTCACTCTTATCATATTTTGGATTAGAGTAAACCATAGTTGCCGCACTTGCTTTGTCAAATATTACAGAGTACTTTCCAACATTAGCAGTTTCCTGCACAGCTTTGTAAATTTTTTCTTGTATTGGTTTAATTAATTCTTTTCTTTTTTTAAATAACTCTCCGTCTACTCCAAATTTCTTTTTCTGAAAATCTCTCGCCTCTTGTTCTTTTTTTATTATTTCTTCTTGTCGTTTGTTCTTCATACTCTCTGTTAGCAAAATCTCCTCCGCTTGCAGATCCTTGTACATTTTTTCTATTGCTTCATATCTTTTCTCGACTTGCTTTTGCCATTGTTCTGAAAGGGCATCTAGTTGTTTTTGTGCATCTTGATATTCCGGCACTTTGCTTAAAATATACTCTGTATCGATGTACGCAAATTTCTGTGCTTGACTAGCTATAGACAAAAAGAGTACCAAACTTAAAAAAAATATCTTTTTCATTGTAAATCAGATTTATATAATTACCATCCTCCAATGTTTCCTCCAATAGAAAAGTGAAATTCCGTACGGCTATTTGGATCAACCCTTCCTGGAACATCATCAAACCTGTATCCCCAATCCAATCCAAGGAGACCGAAGAAGGGCATATATATTCGTACTCCTACACCTGCAGCTCTTTTCACTTCAAAGGGATTAAACTCTTCTAAACTTAACCAAGAGTTACCCGCCTCTGCGAACACTAAACCATAAATAGTGGCACTAGGGTTCAATGTAAAAGGGTAACGGACTTCCATTGTATATTTAGATACCACAGTTGCTCCTGTTTCAGGGGAAAGCGTTCTATCGTCATATCCTCTTTGCGCAATAATTTCACTACCATCTAGATTAAATCCGCTTAGTCCATCACCACCTAAATAGAATCTTTCAAATGGCGATTGACCTAATCTATCGTTGTACTCACCCAAATATCCAAATCCAACTTTTGTGTTTAATACTAACTTTCGAGTATTTCCAGCTAGAGGAGTAAACCAAGAGGAGTTAAATTTCCATTTGTGGAATTCGATGAATTTATAGCGATCTTGGTTGTTTAAACCTTCGTAATCATCTCTACCATCAAACAATGAAAAAGGAGGTGTTAATTGAATCGATAATGTAGTTTGGGCTCCTCTTGTGGTATAGATTGGTGCGTCAATTGAATTTCTTGATAGATTTGTTTTAAAACTCAAATTGTGAGCAAAACCTGATCTGAAGATGAAGTTACCCCAATTTTGCAGATCGTAATACTGATAACTCACTTCATTATACAACGTAAAGAAATCGTCTGGCCATTTCAGTCGCTGTCCTAAACCTACAGATAATCCCCAAATTCCTAATGCTTGTCTATTAGGATTGTCTATTCTTTCTCCTGCCGTATTCGTAATTGTTTGCAGTGCCCCATTTGTTTGTCTCGAAAAATATCCTGTTACATTTAAACTGTTGGGTTTCTTGCCACCTAACCAAGGTTCAGTAAAGGAAACATTATAGGATTGGAAAAATTCGCCATTGGTTTGAGCTCTAACACTTAGGCGCTGTCCATCGCCTGCAGGCAGAGGTCTCCAAGAATCTTTCTTGAACATATTTTTAGCACTAAAATTGTTGAAAGTAACACCTAAACTACCAACAATACGGCCACCACCCCAGCCGCCAGAAAGTTCAATCTGATCAGAAGGTTGCTCTTCAACAGTATACTCGATATCAACAGTTCCACTTTCCTGATCAGGTATAGGGTTGATACCCATTCTCTCTTGATTGAAATAACCCAATTGCATTAATTCTCGTTGTGAACGTATGATATCGGCTCTACTAAATAAATCTCCTGGATTTGTCCTCAGTTCTCTTCGAATAACGTGGTCGTTGGTTTTAGTGTTTCCAATAATTCGAACTTCATTAATTCTTGCTTGCTGTCCTTCTCTCAACCGAATTTCAAAATCAATTGTATCTCCTCTTACTTCCGTTTCTACAACATTTGGTTGAAAAAATAAATATCCATCATCTAAATATAAAGAGCTAATATCCCTTCCGTTCTGATCTTGATATATCCTTTGATCAAATAAATCTTGATTGAACAAATCACCTCTTTTAATGCCTAAAATTCGATCCAAATCGGAGTTGGAATACTTGGTATTCCCAATCCATTTCAATTCGCCAAAGTAATATTGTTTCCCTTCAGAGATTTTCATCTCCATCATAATTCTATTGTCAGATATTTTATAAAGTGTATCGAAATAAATCTTTGCATCTCTATAACCCTGTGCATTATACTTGTCAATAATAGTACGCTTATCCTTTTCAAAATTACTTTTGATGTATTTTGAAGGTTTAAACAAACCTGTAATTCGAGCTTTTTTGGTGTTTTTTAGAAATCGCTTAATTTTCTTTTCAGGGAAAATTTCATTTCCTTCTATTTTAATGTCCTGAATTTTGACTTTTTGATTTTGATTAATTTTAATTGTCAAAATTTTGGAGTTCCTTAAAGTGGAGTCATCTTCTTCACTAATCTCTACTTCAGTATTAAAGTAACCCTTATCAACGAAATATTCTTTTATCTCTTGCTTGGTATTATTGATTAGATTGGCTGTAATTACCTTCCCTCTGGTTAAGTTGATTTCATCTCTTAGGCTTTCTTGTTTGCCTTTTTTAACTCCCTTAAATCTGTATTTTGACAGTCTTGGTCTCTCTTCTACGTGCAAATTCAAGAATATTAGTTCTCCTTGAACTTTAGTTGCGGTAATTTTTACATCAGTGAAAAGTTGTTGTTTCCAAAGATTTGTAATAGCTCTTGAGATAATATCGCCAGGGACTTTAATTTCTTGTCCTATTTCTAATCCTGCAATCGCAATTAATGCACTATGATCTAGGTTTTGAGTGCCAGATACCGTGATTTCGGCTATTTCGTACGTTCTCGGCGATTTATAATCAAGTATTTCTAAGGCAGGGTCAATTGTTACTTGGGCAATTACGATATCAGCCAAAAAGAGACAGAGAAGAGGAAAAATTATTTTTAAGTATCTCATTTTAGTTGTTCACTAGTTTTGCCAAATCTTCTTTCTCTATTTTGAAAATCAGTGATGGCATCCCAAAGGTTTTCTTTTCTAAAATCAGGCCACAAAATATCCGTAAAGTAGAACTCTGAATAAGCAGCTTGCCAAAGCAAGAAATTGCTAATTCTATGCTCTCCACTTGTTCGAATAATTAATTCGGGGTCTGGTATATTTTTGGTGCAAAGATAGCTATTGAAAAGTGCTTCATTTACAGTGGTTGCATCCAAAATTCCTGATTTAACATCAATTAACAGGGTATTAACAGCATTTAATATTTCCCAACGAGAACTATAGCTAAGGGCTAAAACCATTGTCATTCCTGTATTGGAAGATGTGTTTCTTATAGCCTTTTCAAGTTCTGATTGGCAATTGCCTGGTAACGATGCTAAATCCCCAATTGCAGCTAGTCTGATGTTGTTTTTATTCAAGGTCTTAGTCTCTCCAGAAATTGTGGACACAAGTAATTGCATCAGAGCCATCACTTCAGCTTTTGGACGATTCCAATTTTCCGTGGAAAATGCATAAAGAGTTAGGTATTTAACTCCTGCTTCAGCGGCTCCTTCTGAGACACTTCTAACAGATTTAACCCCGTTTTTATGTCCAAACACTCTTGCCTTGCCATTCTGTTTTGCCCAACGGCCATTTCCATCCATAATTATGGCAATATGCTGAGGAACATTCTCGGAATTAAAATGAGATGGGATAGGCATTTACTAATAGTTTTCAGGGGCGCAAATATGCGAATTTTAAAAGGAGTTTAAAAATTATAAACGGGGCACGGACCTTCATCGGTTAATTTGTAGGTTAGCATGAATCCGCTAACCACAAACCAATCATTATCATATGCTTTACCGCTTTCAAATTCATCTTCTATTCTGTTTTCTAAACCATCGATAAGATCGTAGCCTGTTTTACGAAAGCCCCATTCCATAGAAAAAGCCCAATTTTTTCCTAAACTTAGTTTGAGACCGGGTCCAAAAGGTAATGCAATTTTCCCTCCTCCTTCTCGATTCGTTGGAGCTGGTTCAAACCCTTCAACTGTTGTTGTAACATCGTTTAAAAAGTAACTTAAACCAACAAACAAATATGGGCTAAAGAAGTGTTGTTTGTCTCCCATTTCGTAGGGTAAAAAGTTGAACTCTATTTCTCCAGCAAATTCAGTGATAGTATTTTCAAAAGAAGCTAAGCGTTGGTTGTTAAATTGGAAACTTTCCCAGTCATCTTTGGCAGTTAAAGTGGTTCTCACTACAGATCCTTTTAAAGTATATCGTTTGTTTAAATTATATCTAAAAACTCCCCCAAAAGTACTGCTACCAATTCCGTTACCCCAGTGAGTACTGGGGTTTAGTTCCCCCAAATAATAAGATCTACCAACAAGAACCCCTATCTCTGCTGTTCTTTGAGTGAAACCAAGTGATATAAGAACTAAGAAAAAAAATATTGAGGCACTTAATCTTTTTACCATTTACGAGTAACGTGAAATATGAAAGATTAGTATTAGAATTTTGGACGACTTCTTCTACGTTTAACAATTTTTCTTGAAACTGTGACCATTAATGTCATATAAGCATCATTATCAGTTGGATCGCCTCTTTGTTGACCTACTAAATCATTTCTGCTGTAATTTGGATTTTCTAGAATGGCCGAAGTTGGAACCTTGTCCTCTTGTTCTGTGTTTCCCGCTAAACCTATACTTCGATCAGACAAGTATGCAATTTTAACAGCTTCAGCTGCGCTAGAGCCTTCATTAATTTTTGCGTTATATATATTTTGTCTACCATAATAATTGCCGCTAACATCATCAATATAGTCAGAAAAAGTCTGTCGAAAAGTAAGCTCTAAATTAACTCCCCAATATCGATCAATTGACTTTCCTAATCCAATACCATAAGGAATTGTAAATGTCGTTCTTTTGTATTTGTCAGGCTCTCCTTCTAATCCTTGCCCTTCCGTTCCAAGAGGTTGCAGTTTGTGCCAAGTCCCTTGATATTCTCCTTTTGGATTAAAATACATGAAACCTAATCCTCCGTAAACGTAAACATCCACCTTTAATCCTTTTCTTCCTCTAACTCCTCGCAAGCGATATAAATTTCCTCTTGAATTCTGCATTAGGTAAAATTCAGCCATCAAATCCAACTCAAAATACCCTGTTCGAAATGTTAAATTTCTACTACTTCTGAAGTTTTCTGTCGTGTAATCATCATCTGCTTTTAGAATACCCCATTGCAAATTAGCTCTCCCAAAAAAATAGCTATTGAACTGGTAACGATAACCTACCATCAATGAAGGCCGGGTAGCAGGAGGATCTAAATCCCATATAAAATCTCTACCGATTCCGGGGCCTCCACCTAAATCACCTAGGAAGTTTGTAACTCCAATTCCTCCAATCATTTGTCTTCGGAATCTCTTCCAACGTTGAGCGTCGGCTATATTTGGGAGTAAAACAATTGCCATTAAGGCAATTAGTAAATGTTTTTTCATATAATGTAAAATACAATCAACAAATATAATCAGTTTTTGCACAACTGCAGTATATAAATGTTGCGAAACTAGCTATTTCTGTGATCTAAACCCCAATTTAGCTTATTTCTTAAGCTATTTACAAAGCTCTGGTTTTGAAGCTGAACAATAGAGATTTTGTAGTCAGCTTTCTGGATTGTCAATACTTCTCCATTCAATAATTCTTCTGACCTTGAATCCATTGCTACAAGATTTTTTCCTGCTCTACTTTCAACCGTTATTTTTAAAACAGCATCATCGTCAATAACTATTGGGCGAACATTCAAATTATGAGGTGCAATTGGAGTTATTACAAAATTGCCGGAACCAGGCATCATTATCGGGCCTCCACAACTTAAAGAATATGCAGTAGAACCTGTTGCGGTTGAAATGATAAGGCCATCAGTCCAATACGAATTTAGATGTGTCCCATTCAGTTCTGTATGTATTGTAATCATGGAAGAACTGTCACTTTTTAATATGCTAATTTCATTCAAGGCATGATTATCCTTACCAAAGTGATTTTTATTGCTCTCTAATCTTAACAATGATCGCTCCTCTGCTGAGTAGTTGCCATTTAATAAGTCCTTTACTGCTGATTTTATTTCAGATGTAGGGGTGTTTGATAAAAAGCCTAGTCGACCAGTATTAATTCCTAAAATTGGGATCTTTAAATCTCTGACTAAAAGAATTGTATCTAAGAAAGTGCCATCACCACCTATGCTTAAAACAAAAGATATGCCAGAATTTTTTAAATCATCATACGAATTAAAGTATTTGACTGATTCTGTTTCAATAAAATTATGTGCTTCTATGCTTGTTGTCAAATTATGGTGAACAATATATTCAACGTCATTTTTGGACAATAACTCAAATAATATTTGAATTTCTGCAACATGTTTTTTATCTATCTTTTTACCGTAAAGTGCTACTTTCATCACCTATTTTAGATTGGTGCTACAAAATGAAGAAATAACCCGCTTTCTCCAAATTTATTAAATGAATACTCTGCCCTTATCACTATGTCGTAATAGCTGACAAAATCAAAACCTAAACCGTGCCCAAATTGAATTTCATTGGCTAAGTTATTCAAAGAATACCCAATTTGATCATCTACATATGCAAAGTCGCTAAATATTCCCAAATAGAGAGCATAATGAAATTTGCCAAAGCGTTCTGAAATCCCTGTTAAGTTCATTGACCTTGGTTTTATTATTTGATAGCGAAGTTGCAGTTTACCTAAACCAATATTTTGCCCGTCTATTACATAGTATTCATACTGTCTCTTATACACATCTCCGAGCCCACGAGACAGGCAGAAATC
>OJDV01000150.1_pt1 | contig 31608 bp, 22 predicted proteins | sample 1592911 | NCBI WGS metagenome assembly OJDV01 (sample SAMN05416860, study PRJEB24817) | seawater metagenome | isolation source: Sea water | place: Canada:Atlantic | collected 2013-11 | reverse complement strand
TTATCTTGATTTGATAAAATAATTTCATTTATATTATTTGAATTATCTTTATTTTATAAAAAAAATTGAAACTTGTATATCATAATTATATATAAGAATAATATTAGTAAAATGACCTGCAATTACATATATATTTCAGATTTTAATTTTAATATAACTAAAAAAAATAATTCAATTCAAATATCTATATTTAATAATGATAAAGTATCTAAACAAGAAATGCACACATATTCTTTTTCAGGTGATAATATGACAAAAACAAAACATAAATTTGAAGTTTTAGATATAAAAAAAGTTATATTTATTAGACAAAATATTAAAAGAGATTATAATAATTATTGTTTAAAAAATTCGTTATATGAATTTAAAGGTTTTCGTGATGAAGATAATACAAAAAAAAATACAACAATATCGAATTATATAGAATATAATGAAAAAGAAAGTATAAAAGATTTGGAAAATTTAATTAAAAACTTAAAATATAATAAAAATAATAATTCTCATTTTAATTTTTACAACGAATATTATGGAAGTGGTAATTCTAATCAGATGAATTTTAATAATCCTCAAGATTATCATTTCACTTTAGAAGTTCCATTATTTGATGATGCAAGTTTTTATCATATTGTTATTACAAAAAATAACATTAATAAAAATAAAATAATAAATTTTTTTGAAACATATTTAAAAATGATTTTATCAATAAATCCAACATATATTCCTAAACCAAAATCTAAATTTTCTTCAATCACTTATTAAAATCCAAAAAAATAGATAAAATATAAATATTTTTTTATAAATATAATTAAAATTTTTATTCTCCATCAAAAGCAAAATTTTCTTCATTTTTATCTTGATTTGATAAAATAATTTCATTTATATTATTTGAATTATCTTTATTTTCAGAAGAAGTTGAGGAACTTGATACAGATGAAGATGAAGAATTATTATCAATATTTAAATTAATTGATTCAACAATATTTTCACTTTGAATATTATTTTCTTTTGGACTCATAAATAAATTATTATTATTTTCATTAATAATATTATTTTGATTTTCAACCTTTTCAAAACAATTTTCAGTAATTGGTGAAATATCATTATTATTAGTATTTTCTTCAATTAAATCTGTTCTACTTATAATTCTTTGTTTATTAAACATATTCATCTCATTCATTTTATTATTAATATCATAAACTTTAGTTAATCTATCATATAAAATCTTATTATTAGTATTATTCTTTTCTTCAATTTCTTCTAATTTTTCAACAATATTTTCAATTTCATTTCTAATATTTTTTTCTATAGTTTTTGTAGATCTAATATTATCAATTACTGCTGTATATACATAATATCCAATTCCAATAACAATTAATATAATAAAAATTGTTGTATAATCCAACATATAAAAATTGTTTATAATTTAATATTTTATTTTATACGCTTTAACATCAAAATTTAAATTATGTATTATTATGCCAAATAATATATTCCAACATTCTTATCAATTGAGCTGAATAAGACCATTCATTATCATACCAAATAATTAACTTAAATTTACCATCTCCATAATCAATAGAAGCCTTAAGGTCTATAATACAAGGTGTTGTTGTTGTAATAAAATCACTACTAACCAGATTAGCTTTATTTATATCATATACTATTCCAAATAATTCATTCTCATATATTAAATTTTTAATATCTTCTAATTTAATATTTTTATTATATAAATCAACATTCAAATCTATTAAAGAACAATTAGAAACTGGAACTCTAATACAAGTTCCTTGAATTTTACCTTCCATATTTGGCATAACATTAATTATAGAAGAACTTGCACCTGTTTTATATGGAATAATATTATTAAATACTGATCTATTTATTCTACTTGGTGATTTTAATGAATCAGTTGTATATTGTGAAGCAGTTGTAGAATGAATTGTTGTAAAATTAGACCATTTTATTTTATAACAATCATCTAATAATTTTAATACAGGTGCTAAACCATTTGTAGTGCAAGAAGAACCTGAAATAACTTTTTCACCTTTGTAATTATGATTATTTACACCATAAATAAATGTTTCTGTTTCATCTTTAGGAGGAGCGGACATTATAACAAAATTAGTTTTATGTTCTAAACATTTTTCACGAGTTAAATAAGCACCTGTAGTATCAATAACATAATCACAATTCCAATCTAACTCTTTAGCATCCCTATTAGATAATAATTTGATATTTTGATTATCAATAGTTAATATATTATTTTCAATAGTTAATTTTCTTTTTTTTATATGATGAACGCTATCATAATTTATATATTCGTCCAGATTATCAACAAATAATCTTGGAACATTCATTGTTTTAATTTTAATATTATTATTATCTATCAATTGATGAAATACACATTTACCAATTCTACCAAATCCATTTATACCAATATTAAGCATTTTATAATAAAATTATATAAAAATAATTTTATTATAAAATAAATATATAAAAATTGAAAAAATAAATATATTTATGAATAATTAAATAATCATAAATATGTTCTTTACAAAGCACTATTTAAATATTAAGGAAGGTGATGAATTTTATAATAATAAAGAATTGATAAATAATTTTATTGATAATTATATGGAATATTATCAAACTAATAAAAAAGAAGATTTAGAAAAAGCAGTTATATATTCAAAATATTATTTTTATTACAAATTAAAAAATTGTATTTATGATGATGAAATTATGGATATAATTATGAAAGTTAATAATTAATTTTTTATAAATATATATAAAAATTAAAAAATATATTTAGTAGAAATGAATGTTTATCAATTAATAAATAATTATTCAACAATTAATTTTTGTATATTATATAAAACAATTAAAAAAAAGTATATTATTAATGATAATTTTATTTTATCACCATTAAATAAATTAGATATTAATTTGTCTGATTATTATTTTCAAATTGACATAAGAAATTATGATATTATTCGTATTGTTGATAAAATTAGACTATATGATAGTGAAGATGATATTGATGTTGATGAACTTCCAGATGAAGCTGAATATGATAGTAATGAAAATGTACATTGTATTTATAAATATCATATTTCTGAAAATGATGAAAAATATGAATATTATAAAAAAATATTTATTAATAATTTAATACGTATCTTAAAATATGAATTAAATAAAAAAGGTCTTACGAATGAAATTGAAATATATAAATATATTGATGATAATCCACCTAAACAAAAACTTAATAGTGGTCTAATGCAATTACTTCATTATGGAGCTCAAGATATAATCAATAATTAATCAAAAAGAATTAATTCAATTTCTTCATTATTATTTTTATATTTTAATACTTTATCTAATAAATTATCAATATGTAAAGATTTTTTTTTACATTCTTTTTCTAATTGAGAAATAATTTTTTTTTGTTCTTCAATAATTTTTTTATTATTTTCATTTTCAACATAATAATTTTGTTTATTATTATTCAAGTTTAATAACCATTTTTTATGCCTTTCTGTTTTAAAATGTGTTGATAAATTGCTTTTACTTTTAAATGTTTTTGTTGAACCACAAGGACATTTTATTCCATTATTTAAATTATTTAAATTATCCATATTATCAATGTAATCACCATTATTATTTACACTTGGTGTATATGTGTCTGGTAAAAGAAATAAATCCATTTATAAATTAAATAGAATAATTTATTTAAGTTTTATTTATTAAATAATAATCCACCAATACTTGATTGAAATCTTAAAATATTATATTCTAAAGTATATAGTTTCATATTAATTGATAATTTTTCTAAATTTCCATAACCTTTTATATATTGTAATATTTTTGGCTTATTTATTACTAATTGAATTCCAAATCTTTTAGTATTACTCATATTATAAGAACCGGTTGGTTGAAATGTTTCAGGACACAACGCAAAACTATAAGAATAATATGGAAAATCTGGGTCAGACCTTGTGTTGTATTTATATGTTGTTAAATATCTATTAACTGTATCAAATTGTCCGTATTGTATCTGACTTTCATTATTTAATCTTGCTTGTTCTTTAGTCATATAACTAACAAATGGTTGAATTCCATCTATTTTAATTCCATCTATGTAAAATAATGTTGATAATATAAAACTTGTTTCACTATTTGGATTTAACACATTTGGTAAAGAATAATCATTTAAAAATAAACTTAAAGACCAAAATAATTGTTGAACGCTATTATTTAATTCAAATTCAAACATTAAAGTTATAAAATTATCATTAAATGCTCTATCAAAATTTTTAATTGATTTTGTTAATACATAATCATTATGTCTTTCAATCAAATTATCATTTATATTTTCAGTAATCCTTTTTCTTTCTTCTCTTTCAAGTAATATAAAATCATATGACATTGCTAATTTATATAATGGACGATTTTTAATAAGTAATGATGTCTCATAAAAATTATTAATAATTGTATTTGTATTTGTATAAAATTTAAATTGAATTACTGGATACATACAAGCAATAAGTGGTAAAGCATTTTTTCTATCTTTAAAGAAAAAATATAAAGGAATATAATAATCTCTTTTGAAAATCTTTTTAATATACGCTAATTTTGTATTAATTATATTATTACCATCAATTCCATAAAATTGTGCAACTGTTAGAACTTTATTAACATTTGTCATATCATACATAATCTCATAATATTCTCTTGTAAAATGATCCACTAATTGAGGACCAATTAATAAATCAAGTCTATCCATAATATTTAAAATTCCAAACTCATATATCAAATTATATATATTTTCAATAAAATCAACATACATCAATGGAATATTTATCAAATCTATATTATCTATTGATATACTTTTCATATTTTTTATTACCAATGATTTATTTCCATCCACAATTTTTAATAACATACTTTTCCACACATTTATTTTTGGATTATAAATATATTTATCAATCAATACATTTTCTGAATATCTTCCATCCAATTTCATTTCAGGATTACCTCTTGTTTGATATTGAGACTCAATATCACTTTCTATAAATATATTATTATTTATTAACCCTTCTCTCATCAATATTTTAACAAAAAATATTCTACTAATCTCTATCAATTGACTATTGTCATAATCATTCTCAAAAATTATATTTAATTCATTAATAAATACTTCATTATTATCATTTACATTTATTGTTATTTCATTAACTAAACATTTTATTATTTCATTTAAATTATATTGATAATTATCACCAAATACTGTTATAAAAATTATCATCAACATAAAATAAAACAACACTACAACAATTAATTTATTTAGATTATCCAATGAAAAATTATTAAAATTTGAAAATATTAATGTCATTATTGTAGATGAATTTTCATTTATTTTTATTTTATTATTTTTAAAATAACTATTTAACTGTGATATTGATGGTGAATACTCTGCTCCTATTGTATCACTATAACCCCCCAATATATCAATAAATGGTTCAAAATTTTTATTCAAAGTATTAAGAATTTGTTTTAAAATAACATCTAAAACATTATTATTACCAATAATATCAGTATTACTATTAATTAAATTACTAATAACATTTGGAAATAAATCTAATGTTAATACACTTTCATTATCAATACACATTTTATTAACTAATACATCATATACCTTTGATATTGTTGGATTATCATATTTTTGTGTATTATCTAAAATTCCATATTCAACATTTAATTTAATTACTTTATTCATAATCATTTTAAAATAATTATTCAAATCATTATTTCTAATGTAATTTGTATTAATATAATCTAAACATACTGGAACACTATTTGATATATCCAAGCAATTATATTCAATATTATATGTTGTATAAGTATTACCATATGATAAAACATTATTTATATTTTCTCTATATCCAAGTTGATTTTTAATCATTAAAACTAATATTTTTAATATGTATAAAATATATAAACTATTATTTTGAATAGGAATAAATTTTTCATTTAATGAAGAAAATTTCCAATAATTATTCATAAATATAATTTGTTTTTGTAGTGTAGTATTAATAAATATTTCATCATAAATATTTTCAGTTATTCCAAAGAATTGTTTCTTAATTAAATTATCATCAAAAGTATTAACTATATATTTTATATATTTATATGTATAATATTTAAAATCTTTAAATGATAATTTATATTCTAAATTTTCAATACTATTATTTACATAATTTGTATATTCAAATATAACATCTTTAAAATATGTTTCATAAGTTAAATTTAATTGATAATTAATTGAATTATTTAATGTATATTCTATCAAATCATTTATCGATAATTTAAACTTATTAATTAAATTAGTTAAATCATTTGTTTGAATAAATTTATAATATATAAATGTTGTATTATCAATATTTTCTAAATTTTTAACATTAAAAAATTCATTAATGTTATTAATATCTAATAATTTATCTTTTTGTTCCTGAATTATTATTTCATCAATATTTAATATTTCTAATTTGTTAATATAATTATATAAAGTATTTTGATATTCAAACAAATAATTATTATCTACATCTAAATTATTAAAAAAATTAATAAAATCTTCTTCTATAGTATTTTTCTCAATATCATTTATCTTTTTTTCAAATACTAAATAAAAATATATTCCTGTAATTAAATTAGAAATATCTTCTATAGAAGTTAATTTTTCATTTAATATATTATCAATAAGTTTATTAATTTCTTCAAAATCACACACATTTTTTATTAAATTATCTTTTTCAAATATTACAAGTTTATTATATTTAAGGTATATTTCTAAACATTTTTTAAATGTAATAAAATATGTAGTATTATTTAAATAATAAACATTTGATAAATATGTATAAAATATATCAATAAATGTTTTTACATAAATTTGATTATTATTTCTTTTTATATTAATTAATATATTATTATTTGTTAATATTTTATCATAATATTCTAATTTTTTTTTATATATTATTTCTTCATTATTTTCCCATTGATAATTATCATAATTATCATTAAATAATTTTTTATAAATATTAATTCCATTATTATTAACAACATTAACATTTGTAAATACAATATCTTTATCATAATCTAATGGTGTTATTAATGAAAATTTATAATTATCATATGTATTAACCATCTCAGATAATTTTAATATTGTTAAACTTCTACTATTTTCTTTATAACCAATTATATCATCATACATATTATTTTTTGTTATATTTCCTTTTAGTTTTCCTACATACTCATTAATATAAGTATTATTTAATAATGTATTACTAATAATATTACTAATTATATCTATTTGATTATCAATTCTAATATTATAATAATTTAATAAATAATTTGGTAATGTTAGTAATACATTAATGTTTTTAATAAATAAACCAACATAATTTTTTTCCATATTTTCATAATTTATTGATTTAATACTTTGACTATTATTATTATCATTATTAATATCTGTAATATTATTTTCATAATAAATATTTAATATTTTAATACTATAATTTGTTATATCATATTTTTTATCATTATTATCTACTTGGTCTATATTATATATAATATTCAAATTTTTCAGTATATCTGTTATTGTAAAGTTATTAATAGTTGTATTTGTTAATTCTACAGTTTCTAAATCTTCATTACCAATATTTGTATAATATGAACTAATATATTCATAACAAAATGTATAAAAATTTTCAATACTTAATAAATTATTATTTATCACCTGTATTATAAAACTATCATTATAAGGTGCTTGATATTCATTAGGAACTTCTAAATTTAATTTATTTTTATAATATGTCATAATAAATTTTTCTAAATCATAAGTAATATTATTATTAATAACATCTTCTATTTTAAAATCAATACTTTGTGAAGGAAATAAATATTCTAAATAATAATCAGTTCTTAAATTAAGATTTTCTATTATAAAATTAGGTAATTTATTATAAACTAAGAAAATCATAAATAAATATATAACAATTTTTTTCATAATATTATCTTTATCAATATCATATTTAGAATTAATTTCATTAGAATTATTTTGAAATTTAATTAAATCATTATAAATATTAAATGGTGAAAAATCTTCATTTAAAAGTATAAAATCATTAATATAATCATTTAATTCATTTTCATTAAGATTATCCGCAAAATATAAACCAGTATTGATTCCATTATTAAGAATTAAAAGTTCAAATATTTGATTATTATATTCAATACATTTATTATAAAATATTAAGTATTCATCATAAAAATTATCATATGATATAATCAAATCAATAAATAATGAATTATGAGATGGAGATATTATATCATTAAATATATTAAGATTTAATAATTCAAAACCTAAATTATTTTTTGTTATATATAAATTCGTTTCATAATTAAATTTATTATCTTTATACATTTTAACAGTATCATATAATGAATTATTTTTTAAATAAATTGTTTCTTCTTCATTAATTTGTGTTAAAACATATTGTGTCATATGATAATATAAAAATCTATTAATTTCAAATTCAACATTAAAACTATTATTTATTATATCATTAAAGAAATGTATTGAATATTTTAATAAATTATATTCATTTATAGAACTTCTATAAAATATAGTTTCATAATAATTATGTTCTTTTATTGAATAATTTTTAATAATATCTAATAAATTTACAATTATAACATTATCATAATTTTCATAATTTTTTTCTAAATATTTATTATTTAAATTTGTATATAAATTTTGGAGAATGTATAAACTTTCTGAATATAATGTATATATTATTCTTTCATAACTTTCATCTAATGATAATTCACTATTAATTACTTCAAAATCTATATTATTTATACTTGATTGTATATTTCTTCTAATATATGAATAAATAAATTTATCATATTGGTTTGTTATATCATTAATTGAATAATCAAATAAATTATAAAATTCAATAGTTCCATTATTGTTATTAGTATTAAGAATAGAATAATTTAAATTATTAATATCATTACTTGTTCTAAATATAATAATTAATTCTTTCAATAAATTTATATAAATGTTATTATTATATTTGTTAATTATAAATTCATTAAAATTTGTATATTTATCAATATTATTTATGAATGTGTTAATATCAGAACAGAGATTAATTTTTAAGAAATTAAATAATAAAATTAAGATTATTTCAAATAATGGAAATTCAAAATTTTCTTGTTCTAATGATTTTAATAATATTTTATTTTTTGTTATTTTGTAATATTGTATTAAAATATTATAACCATTTACAAAGATTACCTTATTAATTAAATAATTTTTTAAATATGTAATATTATTTTTCCAATATTTTTCAAAATTATTAATTATATTTTGATAATTATTTTTAACATCTAAACCACAAGAATTATTTAACTCATAAAATGATGATAATAAATATTCAAATATTTCAATTATATTCTCATTTTCAATAAAATTTTTATTTTTTTTAATATTAAAATTAACAACAGTATAAATATCAGTAATTTCTCCATCACTATTCTTTATTTGATTAAATAAAGTATCAATCGTTGATATATTTATTAAATTAATATTATCAAATAATACACCAATTGAATATGTTGATTGATAATTATTATTATATATTTCACCACTTATAAATATTAATGGATTATAACATAACTCATCTATATTTGTATATTGTTCTGGTTCTTTAATAATAAGAGTAAGTTTTTCAATAATATCATTAAAATTATTATTAATTTTATTAAAATATTCTTTTACCAAAATTATAACATTTTCTAAATTAACAAAATTATTATTATATTTTACTAAAAATTTTTCAAATTCTTCAATAAATATACTATCAAAATTATTTGTATTATTATTATCACTTGTTTTAATAAAATAAAATGGTGAATATATACTTACTGACAAATTATCAATATTATCTAAAATATTAATTTCATCATAACAAATAAATCTATCATTAAAATTAAAATTATTAAAATCATAATTAATATTTGATATATTAAATGGTAAAGTAATATTGAAATATAATAAAATAAAATATAATGTAAAATTTCTTAATGTAATTAAATCAAATGGTAATATATTTATCAATTCTGTATCTTCAGTCATTATACATAAAAAGTTAAATAAGTAAAATAATCTATATAATGGAGAACCTACTGAAAAATAAAATTTATTTATATTAATACTATCAAAACTATTATTAAATAATTGTTGATTTATTGTAAGATATATATTATTTAATATGATAGTATTATAATTTTCATTATATATATCAAAACAAGTATATTGATTAATACTATTTGTATAATTATTTAATTCATTTAATTTTAATAATTTTGGTATTTCAATTCTTTTATTATAATAATTGAGAATACTTTTAGTTAAATTATCAATTGTATCTTTATTAATTTCAATAAATTCATTTTTACTGATAAAATTATTATTAATAATATTTTCTAATTTAAAGCTATTTGTAATATATATTTCATATATTTCTGTATTAATTTCATTAATAAACTTTTTAAGTTTTATATTAAAATAATTATTTGAATTTGAAAATAATGAACTTGAAAGAGGAAATATAGAAAAAGGATTATTATAGATATTAAAAGTATTTTTACCGGTTGATTGATAAATATAATTTGATTGTTGATTATAAATATCCTTTATTACTTTTGTTGAATTACTTGTTAATTTATAAAAATTAAAAGAGTATTGATAATAATATGTTATTTCATTAATATTTTTATCTCTAAAATTGTTTAATAATTCTTGATAATATAATATTTGATTATTTTCAAATAAATCAAATAAAAAATTATTACTATCTAAATTAACAATTAATTTAATATAATTATTAATAATATTTAATTTTGTATTTGAAGAAAAAATTAAAATAATATCTATTATTTTATTTACTATATTATTTATTTTTAAATTATTTAATGATATTTTTAATACTTCTTTTATTATAATAAATTTATTAATTATAATACTTGTATAATTATTTATTCTTTTATTAATAAAGTTAATAAAATAATTATTATTTGTTTCAAATTGATATACCAAACTTGAATAAAAGTCATTTGAAGCTAATAGTGTATTATTTGAAAATAATAATTCTAAAGTTTTAATATAGAAATTATTATTATTTTGATATTTACTATTTAAATATGATAAACTAAGAATATTATTTTCAGTATTTCTATTAATAATATTTATAAACTGTTCTAAATTAATATTACCATCATTAAATAAATAAACAAATAATCTTAATAAAAATATAGAACTTAAATTATTTTGATTATTAAGATTAAAAGTATTAATTAGATTTGTTTCATTTTGAATTAAACTTTCATTAAAATCATTATTATTAAAATTATCAAAACTATAATTGGTGATAACATTGTCATTGTAATTAATAATATAATATTTAAATGGTTCTTTATTACATAAAATAAATTCATTAAATTCTTCATTATTAATAATTGTAGTTGTTTTTTGAAATTTTGTTTTATAATTAATAAATGTATTTGTTTCATTTATTGAATTGTAAATATTATTAAACATTAATGTTGTTAAATTTTCATTTCTTATATATAGATATAAATCATTTTCTGATATTTTAAATCTATTATTATCATTAATATCTTGGTTATTAAGAAATAATTCAACTAATTCTTGATATTTAACATTATTTGAAATTATTTTAAAAGATGTTTCTAAATATTTAAAATCAATTCTAATATATTTTAATTGAGAATAGTCAATAGAATTAAATAATATATTTAAATAATCAGTATCTAAAATATTTTCAGGTAGAACAGCATCTGTTATGAATGAGTAAAATTTATATAGAATATTGATATTATAGTATATGTTTAAATTATCTGTTTCTAAATATAAACTTTGATTATTTATTATTAAATCTTGAAATTCTTGTTGATTATCTAAATTAGATAAATTAATATATTGAATAGTTAAATAATTTGATAAATTTATTTTAATAATATCTATTTTTTCAATATCCGATTTATTAAAACTATCTTCTTTAATTGAATAATTATTATAAAAATCTAAAATATTTGTATTTAACGTATTATTTGTATCTTTTTTTTCTAAAATTTCAATAAAATTTTCTTGAGATTGTAGTCTTAAATAACTTTCAGAAAGTAAATCACCTGAATGGGGAACTATAAAACTGGTTACTGTATTTTCAATATTATTTATATTATTATTATTTTCAACTATTGTATTAATAAAAAAGTTGCTATATCTTCTATAAATAATATGAAAAAAATCAATTGTAGCATCATTATTTAAAAACATTTGTTCTGTTCCAGAACATATTAATTGTATGAACCCAGTCATATTAATATTATTTATTAAAATAAAATATTTGTATAATCTGTTTTAAATTATAAATAATAAGAAACAAATTTTTAAGTATTTAAAAATATGTAAATATAAAAAAATATTAAATTATATTTTTATAGAGATGAAGCTGTTATATCTTGGAGTAATTTATTAGAAAGATTAATTTTAGAGTAATTGTTTTTGGATAATCCATTTTTTAGCATCTATAATTGGTTTTGATGTTTTATTTACATAAATAATTTGTTCTTTATGGAAAATACCATCAATAGTTGTTATTAATTTTTCAGTTAAATTTATAGAAATATCATTATTTATTGAAATTGTATTATTCACAGACATTAAACCATTTGTTTTATTTGTATTTTTACCAAAAAATTTAGTATTTTTTCGACCTAAAAATATACTTGCAATTAATTCTCCACTTGATGATGTATTTTGTGAAACAATAATTGCTATTGGATATATAAAATTAATTTTATTTGTTATAAAATTATTATTAAATGTAAGAACTCCATTATTAATATTTATCCATTTTTTATCATTTTTATTTGTTTTATCATTATTCCAAGAAAATAATGTTGTATTTCCTAAAATATCTTTTAAACCATCTACTACACACCACATATTTCCTCCAAAATGTTCTGTTAAATCAATTATTAATCCTTTTATATTTTGATTATTCCATATTTTTAATTTTTTTCTGGTAATATTAACTATTTTGGAGAATTCTATATTATCTTCTCCTCCAATAAAATGATAAAATATTATTTTACCAATTTTAGTTTTATCGTCAAAAATAAATGTTGGTATTTTTCTATCATTATTTTTTTTTATTTTAAAATTATTATTATTTTTATAATTATTAGATATAAATTTATAACTATTTATAAATGTATGTTTATGATATTTATAAACATATTCTTTTAAAAATAATATAAATTTTTTATAATTATCAAAATCGTTTGGTATTTTTAATGGTTTCCATTTTTTTATATAATATGGAATACCATTTTTTATTATTATTTTATCTATTTTTTTAATAATATTATGATAATTTGACATTTATAAAAGTAATGTATAAAATTAATTTTTTTTAATTTTAGAGTAATAAATTTTTGATATGTGATATTATTATTTTATAATTTTAATAATAATTTATGTATGATGATGATAAATATTTAATATTAACAAATAGTAGGTATATGGATGAAATTAATTTAATAAATGTAAATTTTAAGGATGTGTTAAATTCAAATAAAATAAGTAATTGTTTATTAAAAATATTTGATAAAGAGGAATATAATATATTTGAGAATTTGTGTATAAATAATAATTTTGTGTTAATTCAGTGGTATTGTAAAAAAAATAATTTTGATAATAGTAAAATTTATTTTTTTGAGGGTGAAACAATTAAAAGATTTATGGAAAAGTATATTCAATATTCAATAAAAAATAATAATTTAAAAATGTTAAAATATGGGATAAATTTTAATAAAGATATTTTTAAGCATTTTATTGAGGAATATTTATTTAAAATACAAATTGATAATACAAAAATATTAAAATGGTTATTAAAACATAATAATTTATATTGTATAAATTGTTCTCCTAAAATATTTAATATTAATTATTATTTTTATAATGAATTAAATAATCATATTAGATTTATTGTTAAAAAATATAATAATTTTTTTCTTGATTTTAAAATTGATAATTTATCACAAAAAAAATATAAAATATTAATTTGGTTAATAAGCAATACAAATATAAGTTTAGATGATATTGAATTAATTTTATTATTAAATATAAAAAATTCTTATAGAAAAAATCTATATGAAATACTAATTAAAAAATTTAATAATATTGAATTTTTTAAAAATGATAAAATATATTTTTTTAATATTAAAACTGTTTCTTAATTTTTTTATTATCAATATTCATAATTATTTTTTTACCATGATATGCTATTCTATTTTCATCACTTTTAATCGCTTCTGTATATTTCATATTATTCTCTTTAGCAAATAATTTAGTATGTTCTATCCATTCTTTATTATCAGGTATTTTACTTTCCATATCCTGTTTAGTATCCTTTTTAGTATTTTTTTTAGTATCTTTTTTAATATCTTTTTTAATATCCTTTTTATTATCCTTTTTAGTATCCTTTTTAGTATCCTTTTTAGTATCATTAATTTTTTCTAATTTAATATTATCATTTTTAACTTTTTTTTCTTTGATAGTTTTAGGTGGCATTATTTTAGGAAGCATAAATGATGTTTAATTATTGTAATTATTAAATTATTTTCAATTTTTTAATATTGGTATGCTAAACCAGCTATTCCACCGATTATTCTTAATACATTATAATTTGTTCCATATATTCTAACAATATAATCTAAGAATTCTTCATTATTATCATTATTTTTAATATTATTAAGTTGTAATAATTCTAATCTTAAATTAACTGCGGGTATTCTTCCAAGATTAACTGAACCTGATGGTTGAAAATCGGTTGGAAATAATGAAAATGAGAATACATTTGTTCCTAAAACTGGTGTGGAATTATATGCTTTATACGGTTGTAAATAATTAAAAAATTTATATGTTTGGTCTATAAATGTAACACTATTAAATATGATAGAACTTGCTTTACAATAAGGTATTTTTGATAATTTAAATGTTAAAAGATAATTAATATCATTAATAAAATCTTCATTTGTAATAACATTATTAATAATTTTATTTTCATAAATAGTTAAACCTTTCATAAAATCTAAAGCATTAAACTCTTCAAAAGGATTAAATAAAGAATTAATAAAATTGATATAATCATCACTTTTACAAGAATATTGTTTTGTGTCTAATTCTTTATAATATTTATTTTCATTATTATTACCAATTATTAAATCATTACTTGGTCTTTTTGTAGAAACAAACCACCATAATTCTTTAACACAATGAAAGAAATTTATATTAAATTTATTATTTAAAGGTGTAGCATCAGTAAATTCAATCATTTGATTTTGTGTAATTAAATATTCATGTCCTGCTTGAACGAATTTTTGTCTTTCAATACTATCTAAACTAACATATTCTAATAAAACAGTAATATTAAGTTGTTCTCTTAATTGTTCTTCAATATAAACTAATATTTCTTCTTTATAAATATTAATAATATTTTCAACAAATTTTTGTTCTAAATCATCAGTATATGTAATTTTAAGTAAATCAAAATAATTATTTATTCTCATTCTAAATTGAAAATTATTAAATTGTAATGCTATTAAGGGAACTGCTAATCCATATGTTTGACAAAACCAAAAAGGAACAGGTAAATAAACATAATTATCGGAATCTACTTTATTTAAAAAGAATTTTATACTTTCATCAATTTTTCTATTATTAATCATATGATTATAAATTTCTTCATTTCTATATGTTAATTGACCGTAAGTATCAATATAATCTGGAAATAATCTTACTATGTTATTACTACCAATATTAATTTCTAAAAATTCAAACATATAAATAGCAATTTTATCAATCCATTCTAAAGATATTTTTGAATTATTATTTAAATGAGAAAGTATTACATCATATAATATTTTATTTAATTCATCAAATAATTCCATATTTACATTAATTAAATTTTGAAACATATCTAATGAAATATTTTGAACTGATAAATTTTCATAATTATATGTTAAAACATCATCAACTAATTTATATAATGATGCATTTTTATAATAATTCGCATTTTGAGAAGTAATATTCATAGTATTAAAGAAATAATCAACAATTTCAAAAAATACATTATATTGTCTTTCGGTAATATTATCTCTTATTAAAATATCTAAATCTTTAATATAGTTGGAATTTGGTGATACTAAATCATTAAAATAATTATTAACAATATTTTGTAATTGTAATTTAAAATTTAGGAAAAGTGTGTAATATTTGTTATATATTTTTAATTTTTCATCATTATTTTTTTTGATTTTATCATTAATAAATTTTAAATCTAAAATGGGCAATTTAATTTTAAGAATAAGATTACTTAATAAATCATAAGCTTTTGGAATATCTAATACAGATGTTTGTCCGAATCCAATTGGATTATCAAATCGTTGTTCTATAAACATTTTTCCAAAATTAGTATAACGTCTGTATATTAATTTAAAAAAAGTTATTTCTGGATTATTTGTAAGCATTATATCGTGGCTTCCATAATTAGTTATTTGTATTAAACCACCAGAAGATGACATTATAAAATATTATGATATTATAATTATAATTATAATATTTTAATTAAAAAGATAATAAAATTATTTTTCTTTTAGTTTTAAATATTTTTTTTTATATTTCAAATATTTATTGAAATAAATATTTTTATTACCACCTGTTAATATAGTATTTTCTGGATATATTAAAGAATAATATTTATCATAAACAATTGAATATTTAAATGTTTTATTTAATAATTCAATATTATAACCCAAATAATTATTATTGTTATAATCTGAATTTTCTTTAATTTTAAAATCTTTAGAAAAAATCATATCACTATAATATTTATTAAAATAATCATCAAATTTATCTCTTGAAAAAAAATCATTTGTATTTATATTAAAAATATCATTTTGTTTATCTTGAAATTTTTTTTCATCATTTAATTTTAAATATAACATTCTATTTGTAGTATCTTTTATTAATACAATTAAATTATTAATTTTTGATGTTTCTGTTGTTATTAAAGGATAATATAATTTAAATAATAATATTTCATCATAACCTATTTTTAATAATTCTAAAACATCATCTTTACTAATTCTATATTTACTTGTTATAAATGAAATAAAATTAGTTATTTCTTGTTTTTTTTCATAATATTCACTATATTCTATTATTGAATTTTTGATTAATTTATTAATTTCTATATAATATGTTCTATTAAACATAACTTTTGATGCAAAAATTCCAGCTAATATATCAATTTTAAATCTTTCGGAATATTTATCTTTATTTAAAAAATAATCTGAATAATTAATTTTATCTAATAAATTTCTTTTGTATTCTTCATTATTTTTATTAGCTTCTAATTCATTAAAATGTTCATTATATTTTAATTTTTCATTATTTAAATTATTAATTATATATTTAAATATAATACTATTATCTGTTTTACAAAACATATAAATATCATCTATTAAATCATATGAATTTAACCAGGAACTATAATGATTATTTTTTTTATCCAAATAAAAATTTTTTACTAAATCATATGTCATTAATATTTTATGTTCTTCATTTTTACTAAATATTCTAATATTATGACAATCTGTATATGAAACAAATCCATCAGCTTCTCTAACAATAATTATATTAACATCTTCTTCTATTAGAGGTAAAAATCTAAAACTTCTAACTTTTTCTAAATTATTAGTTTCAATAATATTTTTACAGAAATAAATATAAATTTCTGATTGTTCGTGATTTATAATGTATTTTAACATTTCAAAAGATTTTATTAAATATTTTAAATTAATATCATCAGTTTCTTTATTAATTAGTTCTCCATTATTATAAAATAAGTTTTGTTCTTTATATTTACTATATTCACTATATATTGTCTTGAATACACTTTCATCTAAATAAAATCTTACAATAAAATCATTTAATTTATTTGAAATATTATCTAAAGATTTTTTCATAGAATACAAATAATCATATAATTTTTCAATATTATTTTTAGCATATAAAACGATTGCTATACAATTACAACAATTATTTTTTTCTTCTAAATTAAACATATAATTAATTAATTCATCATTTAGTTCTGTATTTGTTTTTAATAATTCTGGAACCCAATCTCTATTATATGTGTGAATATAATATTTATCTTTATTAGCTTTTTTAAGTGATTTGCAACATACATCACTATCGTCATAAACATTTTCACAAGATGAATAATTATTAGAACAAATAATATTTATATCTTCAAAACTGAAAATTTTATTTTTATTTAATATTTCTTCATATTTTATTTTACAATCATCCATATATAATGTTAAATATATTATAAAAAAAAAATTGAAAATTATGTTTCTATAATTAATTATTATTGAAAAATAGAGTAATGGAAGGATATACAGCTAATTTCATTCCAACTGACGAAAATGATTACGAAGAGGGTTATGAACCTTGTCATTTATATTTAGGACATATAGAAATTAAAAATGGTGATAATATTATTTCTAAATTTGAATTTGATATTGATGATATTTATGAAGATACTGAAAATAATTTTAAATCATTTCATCGTGTTCATAATTCTGATCAAATTCCATTATTTAATAATTTTGTTAAAAATTTAGAAAATCAAGGTAACGCAAAAATAAGTTTTATGCAGTGTAATGGTGAAAAATATTATAGTGTCAATGGCAATATTTTTAAATTTAATTATACTGATGAATTATTTGGCTACGAACATTATTATACTGTTAATGAAAGTTTAATTAATGCTTTTAAAGAAATTAGAAATATTCTAAATAATAAATTTGAGTATTAAATAATGCAACAATTGGAAATATAACAATAAATAATATTAATGAATTAGATAATTTTTTTAATAAAATAATAGAACTCTTTAATAAAAAATTAAAAAATAATAATATTGATTATTTATTATTATTAACAAAAATGGAAGAATATACAGCTTATTTTTGTCCTTTAGACAATATAAATCAAAATAATTTAAATTTTGGTCATATTGAATTAAAAAATGGAGATAATATTATTTGTAAATTTGAATTTGATATTAATGATATTTATGAGAAACCAAAATATAGTCTTGAGCCTGTTTATCGTGCTTATACACGTAATCAAATTCCATTATTTAATAATTTTGTTAAAAATTTAGAGAGTTCTGGTGAAGCTAAATTAAGGTTTTAGAAAGTGTAATGGTGAAAGGTATTATAGTGTCAAAGGTAATATTTTTAAGTTTCATTTTACTGATGAATTATTTAGTCATGAAAATGAATATATTATTAATGAAAGTTTAATTAATGCTTTTAAAGAAATTGAAAATATTATTAAAAGTAAATTTGAGAGTTAATTTTTTTATATATAATTCGTATAAAATTAATAATTAATATAAAATTAAATTGTAATAATAAAATTATGAATAATAATAATATATGTTTTGGAATTGATTTTGGAACAACAAATTCTTGTATAAGTTTTTGGTATGAGAATAATCCAATAATTATAAAAGATATTGATGACTCAGAGATTATTCCAACTGTTATTGAAATCACAGATAATAAAAAAATAATCGGTCAGGAAGCATATAAAAGAAAAGAAATTTTTGAAAAATTAGAATATGATAATTTTGTTGTTTATGAAATTAAAAAATTAATTGGTAAAAAATATTCTGAATTAGATGAAAAATATATTAACTTATTAGCCTATCAATTAGAAAGTGATAAAAATGATAATATCGTTATTGTTTATAATAATAAAAAATATCGTATTGAAGAGATAGTTACACATATTTTTATGTCTTTTTATTATTTATGTAATAACTATTTAAAAGAAAATTATAATATTGAAGAAGAGTTTAATAATGTTATAATTTCCGTTCCAGCAAGATTTAATGATAATCAAAGAGAATTAATTAAAACTTGTGCTACACATTCTGGTTTTAATGTTATAAGATTATTGAACGAACCTACCGCCGCTTCATTATGTTATGGAATTGGAAATTTAAATTCAATGGAAGAAAAGGTTATTGTTTTTGATTTTGGTGGTGGAACATTAGATATAAGTTTATTAAAAATATTAGAGAATGATTATGAAGTTATTGGTTCGAGTGGTAATAGTAATCTTGGTGGAAGTGATTTTGATAGAAAGTTAATGGAATATTGTATTAGTTGTTTTATTGAAAAATATGAAATAAATCCAGAAGATTTTTTAGAAAAAATTACAGAACAAAACTTACAAAAACTAAAATATTTAACTGAAAAATGTAAAATTTCATTAAGTGATAATTTAAAAACTAAAGTGATTATTAATAATTTTTATAATAATCAAAATTTAGAAGTTTCAATAACAAGAGAAGATTTAAATTTGATTTGTAAGGATTTAATATCTTTAATGATTAAACCTATTAATGAATTGTTAGGTATTTGTGGGATAGATAAATGTTTAATAGACCAAGTTGTTATGGTTGGTGGAATGACTAAAATGCCTATTATTATTAATAATATTGAATTATATTTTCAAAAAGAAATTAATTGTTCTATTGACCCAAATACGGTTGTTTCTATTGGTGCTTCAAGATATGGTTATTGTTTATTAAATAAAAAAGATATTGAAGATAGATTATTATTAATTGATAGAACATCATTATCTATAGGTTTAGAAGCAAGTGGGAGTATTATGGATATTTTTATAAAAAGGGGAACTATTATTCCTGTTAAAAAAGTTAAAAAATATACAACAGACACAGACGATATGGAAGAAATAGATATTAAAATATTTGAAGGAGAAAGAAAATTTACAAAGGATAATATTTTATTAGGTGATTTTAAATTAACTGGTATAGAAAAACAAAAAAGAGGTATTCCTGAAATACAAATAACTTTTTCTATAGACCACAATGGAATTATTAATATCAAGGCAGAAGATTTAAATAATACATTAAATAAAAAAAGTTTAAGAATTCTTGGAAATAAACAAAATCTAAATGAAGAGGAATTAAATGAAATTATTGAAAAAGCTAAATTAATGGATAAAAGAGATAGAATTGATAAAGAAAAGAAACAATCATATAATAATATAATTTATGAGAGTAGAAAAATCATTGATAATTTAAATAATAAAGAATTAAAAGCAGATGAAGAGACAAGAGAAAAAGTTATTGAAGCAATTACTGAATTATTAGAGTGGATACAAAAAATGAATTATAGTGATATAGAACTTGATAAATATCGTGATATAAGAAAAGAATTTAAACAGAGATATTCTATATTTTTAATTCATAACACTGAACCTGTTAAAGATTTTAAAGGTTCTGATGAAATGGATGATAATAAACATATGAATAGTGATAAAAATGATGGTGTTAAAATTTTTGATGATGAAGAAAATATTAAAAAGTATGAAACTCAATTAAATTATATGAAATCAATATTAGAAGAATATAATCAAATTAGTTTAGATATAACTGAACTTAGAAGAAAAGATTTTAATATTGATACTGGTAATAATTTAAATTTTATAAAACAAAATAATAATTATGAAAATATTAAAAATATAAAACCTAATAATACTAATAATGATGAATTAAATAAATTATTAAATGATAAAATAGAATTAGATGATATTGAACTAATTAAAGATAGTTATGATGAAAATAATATTGATTTATTTAATAATATAATTGAAGAAATACCTAATAAAAAATTAAGTGATAAAAATGAAGTTGTTGATTTATTAGAAAAATTATGTTTAGATGTTAAAACTATTTGTAATGATTATATAACTGTATTTTTAGTTGATAATACATTAAAACCAGATGATATTGATAATAATTGTATGAAAATTCATGAAGTTGATTGTATATATAAAGATACATATGAAATTTATAGAGAAGATATTGAATTATTACCTAAAATAAATAAAATGTTAGAAAATAAAGAAAAATTTTATTTAGAACAACTTAATGATAATAATGAAGATGAAATAAATAAAAAATTAGATATTATTATTATGTTTTTTGATAAATTACATAAATATCAAAATAATTATGAAAAATATACTAATGATAATTTAAATAAAATGATTAAAATTATTGATAATATATAAAAAAACAACACAAACATTATGATATATAAAATGATTTATGAATATTATGAATAACTTATGAATATTATATGAATGAAAACATCTAAGAGCCAAAGATAATTCAATACTTCAACTCGTCAAAAACGCCTCGGAAGAGAGAACTCAAGCTTCGTCATCAGAGCTGTCGTCCTCGTCAGCCCAAGAGAAATGTTTCTTGTCGGTTTCAGCCTTCTCGTCGGTTTCAGCCTTCTCGTCGGTTCCAGCCGTCTTGTTGTTAAGTTCGTCCAAATCGAATTGGAAGGAAAATACAACTAATGCATCAAGCTCTTTCTGCTCGAGTTGCTGAATCTTCAACAGCACTGCATCACGCGTTTTGACCAGACTGGCAATTGTTACAGCACTATTTTTATGAGTGGACAGACTGTTTGCTATAGCGATACTTGCATCAACCTCCGATAAATGGCCCCTCCACTTTTCGAGTTCAGTGGGAGGAGTGGGAGGAGTGGGAGGATGAACAATCGCCGACCAATTCGAAGGCGCAATAGCAGCCGGAGAAGACTTGGTGAGCGAAGGCGCAATAGCAGCCGGAGAAGGCCATTGTTCAGAAGCACTCGTACCAGTTGAGACAACCGACACTTCGTCAGGAATGGTAGACACTTGAGAGGAAGACCCAAAATTTCTTCTGGACTTTGACTTGACCCAACGGCGAGATTTTTTGTGACCAAACCTACAATCTTTGCCATTGGTACAAGATCCTTCAGTTCCGTTGAAATACCCACAAGAGTATTCTTGGTAAATCCAGCCTTTTTCTTCCATAAATTTCTTCATAGATGCTGACATGCAGTGCTTACCATACTTTTCACCGTTTCTACCAGTTGATTCTTCTCCAATAAAATAACAGTTTTCAACACTGGAAAGAAAACTAGCCCATTTCTTGGCTTCTTCTTGAGTAAAATTTAATTTTGTAGACATCTTCACAGCGTAATCTTTGATTAATCTTAGATATTAAACTTAATTTGTTAAATCATTCAAATATTTTATTTTTCAATTTTTTTTTGTGTTTTATTATTGATATTATTATAATAATTAAATATTATAGAATAATATATAGTATAAATTAATTAAAAATGAGTAGGAGATTTCTTTCACCTAATGGTAAAAATCCTAAAGAATTAAAAAAAGATAATATTAAAAAGCCAATAGAAATGACTGAGGAAGAAAAGAGTAAAAGTTTAAGTAATATGAGATTATTTGATAAAAATGAAGAAAATATAGATGATGATAATAAATCAACATCATCATATGATTCAGAAAAACATGGAATGGATTCTAATAGATTGAAAGCACTTGAAAATGAGATTGATTATTCAAATGATTGTTTAATAACACCATTTGAAGGATTGGAATATAATTTAGATAAATATGATATGCCTGAAACTTCATCTGAAGAAGAAGTAGAAGAAGAGGATGAATACGAAACATATTTATTAGATAAAAAAAGGCGTTAATTATTATAAACAGTTAAAGATTTATGATATTCATATAACATTTTATTAAGTAGATTATCATAAAATTTAATTTGATTATCAATAATATTATTTTTTAGTTTTAATGTATTATAATTTTTATTGAGTATTGCTAAATCTTTATAAACATCATCAATATCCATAATATTATTTATTTATAAAAAAAGTTTTATCAAAAGTGTGTGTATTATTTAATTTAGAATTACCAACAGAATATAGTTTAATATCATTATCATTAATATTATTATTTATATTAATTGGAATAGGTTCAATATTATCATTTATTTCAATATTTTGGACGCTTTTATCATCAATATTAGAAATATTATCTAAATTATTTTTTGGAATACTATTAACTGATTTATTAATTTCAGTTAATTCATCTTCAGTTGAGATAAATTCTGTATTTTGTTTTGAAGAATTATTAATAAATTTTTCTTTTAATTCTTCTGTGGATACAGAGGTGGAACTAATATCGGTATTATTACTATTAATACTATTATTATCACTTTGAGAATTTTCTTGTTTAGATTTTGACATACTTAAGGATGTTAGGCTTTTTGAAATATCTTTGGTAGTATTTGAAGTATTATTTGTATTTGAAGATGATGTTGAAGTTTCGGCATCTAATTTTTCATTAATTAAATTAATTTTATTGTGTAAATTATCTTTATCGTTATTAAGTTTATTTAATTTAGAATTAATATTATTGCATTGATTTTGTAATTTTTGGTTTTGTTTTAGAATAATAGATGAAAAACGGTAAGAAAGATTAGAGAAAATATTATTAATTTTATTTTTATCATAATTAATATTAAAGGGTGTTTTAAACATAAAAATGATTAGATGATAATAAAATGTAATAAGTGATTTTTGTGTATCAATATCATTATTTTGAAATGTTGTGTTATTAATAATATCATAAATAAAATTTTGAAGTTTAAACATCATATCAATATCATTTGTAAAAGTTGTATTATTAATAAATTTATATTCAATAATATTATCAATATTTATAATATTAAAAATAAAATCTTCTATAACTGTATCAGTAATTTTATTATTAGTAATTGAATTTAATATTTCTGTATTAGAAATAGTATGTGTTTGATTATTAAAATTTATTATATATGAGTTAATATTTTCATCAAAATAAATATCTTTTTTATTTTCATCAATAACAATAACTGTTGAAATTTTTTCAGGAATTGTATTAGATTTTTTATTTTGAAAAATATCATCAATTGATTTATTATCTTCAATTTTATCAATAATTTTTTTATTATCTTTAATTTTATCAATAATTTCATTTTTATCAAAAATAGAATTTTCTAATTCATCATCTGAGGATGAATTATATGTAGTATTAACAATAATATCATTAGAATTCTTTGGTTTAATAAATCCTTTGGTATTTAACATTATATAAATATATATATAATTTTAATTATTTAGAATTTATAAAATGTTTTTATTCAAAGAAAAAATTAAAAGATATATATATATATATATTATATGGATGAAAAATATGAAAATGAAATAAAATATTATATAATAAAGAAAGAGTTCCTTAAAATCCATAATATTTTATTAAAGATACAGGAACACATCAATACAAATTATAAGATTTTAATGTTTTCATTATCAAATAATTTATCAATATTAAATAATTTATTAGAACAATTATTAAATGTTTATAATGAAAATATTAATAATTTATCTATAGATAAATTGGAGAATACAATAAATATTGAAAAAATTTATAATAATATTGAAAATGATAATAATTTGAATTTAATAAAAGAAAGTAAATATTCAAAATATATAAAATATAATCCATTGAAAGAAATAAAAGAGAATATTTTAATACTATGTAAAATAGTAGGTTTTCCTAATTTAGAAGTATTAATATATTTAATAACAAATAAAACAAATATTATTTTTACAAATAAAAAGGATAAAGAAATAAATGAATTATTAAAAACTATATTTTTTCCATTGAATTATGAAATTAAAAATATAGTAAATAATGAAACAAAAATTTCAAAAATAAATAAAATAGAAAATAATATTAATACATTTATATTTGATAAATTTTATGAAATTGAATATTGTTTTAATGGTTTAAATATTATTATTAAAGGTTTTAGTAAAAAAGATAATATTAATATGAATATTTTAACATCACAATTATCATATCCATTTATTTATAATATTAAAGAATTATTTGAAAAAAAAATAGAAGAGGACAAATATTGTATTAATAATATTCATATTAATAAAGATTTTATTGATAAATACTTTAATAATATGGAAATATTAGATTATTTAAGTTATACATATGAAAATATGTCTGAAAGATTAAGTAATGATTATTTTAAATATAATGAATATGATAAATTATCATTATTAAAATTATTAAAATTATTTACAAAAGATGCAAAAGAAAATATTTATAATATGTTTAATATTATTAGAATTTTATTATATGGCAATAAAAATAATGTTTCAGTTGTTAATTTATTATTTGATTTATTAAAAGATAAAAAAACAACAAGAGAAAATGAATATATTACAAATATTATATATGAACAATTAAGTTATAAAAATCAAGTATTATTACTAAATTATAAATTTGATATAAATAATGAATTAGATAAATTAAAAAATCTTTCAATGCAAGATATGGATATGAAAAATCAACTAATATTATCAAAATCAATGCCAGATTATGTTAAAAGATTATGTTATGATAAAATAGAAGAATTAAAATCATCAAATAATGAAACATATAAAATAAAAATGTATATAAATTATTTATTAAAGTATCCTTGGATTTCTAATAGTGATGATGATATTTTTTCTATATTAAAAGATAATAAAGAAAAAATAAAATTATTTTTAAATGATATTGAAAATAAAATGGATAAAAATATTTACGGACATACAGAACCAAAAAGAAAAGTTATTGAAATGTTGTCAAAAATTATAAAAGTTCCTGGAACAACTATTCAACCAATTGCTTTGGTTGGACCATCTGGTGTTGGTAAAACAAGATTTGCTAAAATTTTATCAAATTGTTTAGATTTACCATTTATTCAAATAACATTAGGAGGTCAAAATGATGGTGAATTATTACACGGACACGGTTATACATATTCATCCGCACAACCTGGTTTAATTATTAAAAAAATGTGTGAGGCTGAAAATGCCCGTTGTATAATGTTTTTTGATGAATTAGATAAATGTTTAAATAGAGATGGAAAAGAAAGTGATATAATGAATATATTAATTCATTTAATTGACCCTATGACTAATAGTTCATTTCAAGATAGATTTTATCAAGAAGTAACATTTCCATTAAATAAAGTAATATTTATATTTTCATTTAATGAAATTCCAAAAATTAGTTCTTATTTATTAAAAAGATTAGAAGTTATAAATATTAATAACTATGTATTAGAAGATAAATTAAAAATAACAAGAGAACATTTATTAAAACAATTATGTATAGAATCAGGTTTTGATTTTGAAAGTATTGTATTTAATGATGAAACTCTTAAATTTTTAATTAATGAATATACTATGGAAGCAGGTGTTAGAGATTTAAGAATTAAGATAGATAATATTTTATCTAAATTAAATGTAGATTATTTAAAACAGAAAGGTTTATTTAAAGATGATGTTGTATATAATAAAGAAAATCCATTAATTATTGATAAAGAATTAATTATTAATATTTTCGGTCATCCTAAAAATATTGAAAAAATAACACATCCTAAAAGTTGTATTGGTTTTACAAATGGACTTTATACTTCTGGAAATGAAATTGGTGGTATTTTATCTATTCAAGTTGTTAAAAATAATTATGGAAATAAAGATAATTTTATGATTGAAATAACTGGTAATCTTAAAAAAGTAATGAAAGAAAGTGTTAAATATGCTTTTAATTGTGCTATGAATATTGTATCTGAAAAACAAAAAAAATCTTTTTATAAAAATTACCCCCAAGGTGTTTTTTGTCATTTTAGTGATGCAAGTTCAGTAAAAGATGGTCCAAGTGCTGGCTCAGCAATATTTTTAACATTTTATTCTGTTATTGTTAATAAAAAAATAAATAATAAAATAGCATTAACAGGCGAAATTGATATGTTTGGTAATATTAAGGCAATTGGAGGCGTGAGATTAAAAATGCAAGGAGCATATAAATCAGGAATAGAAACTGTTTTTTTACCAGAAGAAAATAAAAATGATATTGAAGAGATAATTAAAAATAAATCAATTGAATTTAATTCTACAAAAAAATATATTTTAGTTTCAAATGTAAATGATATTATTAGTAATGTTTTTAATGATTAATTTTTTAATTAAAAATTGATTTTATTTAATTATTATAAATTAAGATATATAATGTTGCTAATATTTCAAGATAATTTTATTATTGATGATTTTTTATTATCCGATGTTATTACATCAAATTGTAAATTTATTACAGATTCTGATTGTCATATAATGCCTTTTAATTTTGATGATTTATTTCATTTAAAAAAATTAAATATTAATGATTTATTAAATCTTGATAATAAAAGATTAAATTTGTGGATTGAATTTAGACAATATTTAAATTTATCATTAAATAATAAAGAAATTACTATATATAAAAATTTTTTAGAAATATATAAAGAAAATAATAATAAATATGATGAAAAATTATTATACTTATCCGCTAAATATAATATGTATGAATTATATTATTTTTTAGATAATAATTTAAATTCTTGTTATGTTTTAAGTTGTATAAATGCTATTATTGGAAAATCAATAAATATAATTAAATATATTCATAATAAATATAAAAATAATCACATTTGGATAAAAAATATTAAAGGACTAGCATATAAAAATGATTTATATCAAATAGATGAAAATAACAAATATGAAAATAATGATTGGAGTATATTATATTATGGAAATATTTCTAAAAATACAAAAATTAATAATGATATAAAAAATTTTTTACTAAAAATTAATTGTCCTTTTAATGAAAATATGTCTTTTAGACAATAATAAAACAATTTCTTAAATATTCATATTCAGATTTATCAATAAAACACCTTTTATTTAATTTTAAAGGTTTTTCATACTTTTCAATTAAAAAATTATCTATCAATATATAATCATTTTCATCAATATTCATTATTTCGTCATCATTATTAATATGATTTAAAATAAGATTATAAATTTTTGATGTTTCACTTTCATCATTTTTTTCTAATGTCTTTATTCTTAATAATTTATTCATAATATTTTTAAGTTGGTTTTCTTTTTCTTTTTTCATTTTTTCTATTATCTTATCTCTATTTATTTTTTCTAATTCTTCAGAATGATTAAAATTTTGTATTCTTTCTTTAGAAGTTTCTTCATATTCTATTGCACTTAATCTAATAGCTCTTTCTAATTCTGTTTCATTATCATTTAATAATCCTTTATTTTTCATTATATTATATTTTCTTTTATATTCATCTTTATCTTTTTCATTATGAATATTTCTTAATAATTCAAGTTCTTCATCACTATCATTATTAAAATCATTATTTATTAATTTATCATTATAAGTTTCATCTGCTTTTCTAATATTATCCATATTAAGAAGTTTATATTATTTATTATAAATAAAATTCAATTTTTATTTCAGTATCTACAAAATTAATTTTTATTTAGCAGAACATACTGATAATTTTAAATTAGTTATTAATAAATTATTTGAAAATATAAGTTCTTTTGTATTTTTATAATCAAATAAATTATTTTTAAGATCACATAAAACACCATTATAATAAAATTTACCATTTTTATTTTTAACAGTATTGTATCTATAACCATATAAAAATGAGTTAATTATATTTTTTTTGTCATTTGAATTAATATCAGTAATATCAATTTTAATATTTCTTTCTTTGTATAATTTATATAAATTATATCTATTTTGTTTATATCGTTTATTAACATCTCTAATAAATCTTGAATTAAAAATTCCTTTATCTAAATTATCAATAGCATATTTAAATAATTCTAATAATAAGATATGTTCGGATTTATAAGAATTTTTTTTAAATTTTTCAATTATTTTTTGTTTTTCTTTTTTTTCAATGTCAGAATAAAACATATCGTCAATATTTTTAATATTATCAAGAATACAAATTATTAATAATACTTTATCAAATAATTTAAAATTGATATTACTAATATATAATAATGCTAAAGCAGGAAAAATATCTAATCTTGAATCAATAACTAATTTTCCTATATTTGTTAAAATATCATCTTTAATTAAATTATTTTTAATTGAAACTTTAAATCCATTATGTATATAATCTTTCCCAGGTGGTTCTATTAATTCTTTAAACATTTTTTTAACATCTTCTATTGAAGCATCCTTTTGTTTTATATCACTTTGTAATTTCATAAATAATAAACAAATATCTTGTAAATTAATAACTTTAATATTTGGTGGAGGATATTTATGAGTATTATTTAATTCTTCTTCTGTATATAAATGAAAACAATATCCTTTATTTGTTCTACCAGTTCTACCTTTTCTTTGTTTAGCATTTGATTGTGATATTAATTCTTTTTTCAATAAATTTATATTATCATTTGGTTCGTATAAAATATTTATTTCTAATCCACTATCAATAACATAAACAATATTTTCCAATGTTAATGAACTTTCAGCTACATTTGTTGATATAAAAATACGCCTTTTATAATTTTCATTTATTTTTTTATATTCTTCAGCATTTGATAAAAATATTTCTAAATCCTTTGGAAATCCAGAATATAAAGCCATAACAAAACAATCATTTAATTTTTCATCTAAATCTGATGCTATTTTTTTACATTCTGATACAGATGGTAAAAAGAATATCATATCTCCATTTGGAATTTTTTCATTATTTATTTTTTTAACAATATCAGTTATAATTTCTGAACCTTTTTTTAAATATTCATCTTTTTTATCTAAAATACTATTATCTAAAAATATTGATTCAATTGGATAATTTGGTTTTCCAGACATTTCCATATAATCATATTTAAACTCATCACTAAAATATTTTTTAAAAATACTTTCATCTATAGTAGCACTCATAATTACTAATTTAAGTTCATTTAATCCTTGTTCTTTTCTTAATTTAATAGCTTTTTTTACTAAATATAATATTAAATCAATATTAGTAGATCTTTCGTGTGCTTCATCAATAATTAATATATCAACATCTTTAATTAATGGATCGGATTTAATTCTTGCAATTATAGTTCCATCGGTGCAATATAATAAATTTGTTTTATCAGATTTTCTACTTTCGCCTCTATATTGATAACCAACATACTCGCCTGTTTGTGTATCAAGTGTTTTAGCTCCAAATACAGCGGTATTTTTAGTAATTTGTTTTTTTGGAAGTGTCATTATGGTTAATCCTTTATAATCCATATAATGAAGACAAAATTTAGGTATTAAAACAGATTTACCAGAACCAGTTGCTGAAATAATTAAAACAACATCATTTTTCTTTAATAATTTTAAAAATTTTTCTCCATATTCATAACCAGGTAAATTAGACCACATTTTACTAAGAATTTTATATTCATCACTATATGGTTCATTATTAAATGGATTATTATTTTTACCTTCAGGGTCAAATATTCCAATAGTCATATATCTGTCTCTTATACACATCTGACGCTGCCGACGATCTACTCTGTGTA
>OJDV01000149.1_pt1 | contig 31633 bp, 30 predicted proteins | sample 1592911 | NCBI WGS metagenome assembly OJDV01 (sample SAMN05416860, study PRJEB24817) | seawater metagenome | isolation source: Sea water | place: Canada:Atlantic | collected 2013-11 | reverse complement strand
CGGATTGCAAATCCGTGTACACGAGTTCGATTCTCGTACTCGCCTCCATTTAAAAACAACGACTTAGCAGGAATGATTCAAATCACACCATGAAAGTCTAAACAAATGTCTAAACATTCTGTTTTTGTTCCGTTCTCATTTTCTGCGCCTGAACAGCTCTAATTTTTTGCCGTACCTTCTTTGTGTAGTGAGAAACCATTGCAGGGCTTTGACCAGTAACGGCAGCTATCAGATCATCTGCGCAACCCGCCTCAAGAAGCTCACAGGCAGCATTATACCGCCAACTGTGTATATCGTAGGTTAAAGCACCGATTTTACTACGTACATTCCTTACAGCCTGTGAAGCCCCGCGATATGACCATCTGTTAGTCCCTCTTTCATTAGTAAGTATGAAAACTGAATGGCGGCTGGCTGCATCAAGGGTAACCTGTAGCTCTGGCAGTATTGGAACCAATAGTTCTTTATTTGTTTTATTCTGCCGAACAAAAACAGCACCATCTTGGATATCTGACCAACGCATCTCCAAAACGTCGCCAATTCTTTGGCCTGTGCCAACGCATAACTCCATGACAAGGCGCTCTCTAGTCCCTAAAGGACAATTGGCGCGGTAGGCATCTAGAAATCCCTGTGGCCAAGGCACACGATCTTTCCTATCAGTCTTTAGTTCTGGAACACCACGTGCAGGGTTCGTTTCTCGCCACCCCAAGTCTACACAGTGTTCCATCAGCACGCGTAAGACGCGGAGCGAATAGTTTGCGAAATAGAGTTTATCTGCATTTGAATCTCGTAGTCGAATGACATCCTTGCGCTTCATACTTGCAGGGTTTGAACCGCTCATAATTGAACTAAAAAAATTGAGATACTTATCATAATCAAGCGCGGTACGCGGCTTAAGAAGCCTGTACCTTGGCGATTTTCGATAATTATCTATTAACGCTGTGAAGTTCCTTAAGACCACTCGTTTCGGTTTTTCTTTACCATTGAGAATATCCGAATATTCTTTCCAGAAATCTGGAGTTCCGAACTCGTTTTGAAACTTCTGAGATGGCCAACCACGCCTTTGAAAATAAAGGCCATTTTTTTGTTTATACACGTGCTTTGGTAATTCACGTTTTGTCATAGCGCATATTTATCCCTTCGTATTCATCGGCATCTTTGTTTACAATTAGCACAATTTCAATTTTTCGACCATCTATAGCGACACGGCTGACTGTCTTCCCAGCATTCTCAAATGCTTTGAGAAGGCCTAGTGCTTTTTGTTCGATGTTTGTTGTCGACATTTTCTCATCAATCCAATTTACAGTCTTTAAAATTAAGTTTGCGCACCCGAGAAGGTGAATGTGCTCTTAAGCCCATGCAAACAGTTCTGATAATTGATTCTAGACTCGGTAAATGATCGTCGCAAGAAGTGGAAAAATATTTTCCGTCTGGATTTGAGTTTTGTGTCGCTAAGTGTATACACAGTTTGTTTTTTATTTATCACATTTGTGCAACAAAATGTATGACAATATAAAATATAAATTGACAATCAAAACAAACCTTAAAGCGACAACTAAATACACTCACGGCAAATCTAAGTGTCTGCGCCAACGAGGCGAGATCACAGAGCAAGGCACGGAGCTTTGAAGAAGGTCTTTTGTGTCTTTTTTAGCGACCCAAAGCAGAGTTTTGTGTCGCTAAGTGTATACAGGAACAAGGGGGGAGTGTATTGGGGGTCGCATCCCACCCCCTCCGATCCTTACGTCTACGGGGGCAAGAGGCTGGTGTTTTCATGTGGGAGAGCTTTCCTTATCTACCAATCTTTGAGGTGCTCTAGAGCCATTTCAAGCGTTACTGAAGCTGCCCAGCACATTTACCAAGGCCAGTGATGTAGGTCTCGACAATCGCGGTCATGGCTTGAGGCAAGTTGATAATTTAAATGGCTATCTTGTGCCGAATTGAAAAGTGGTTAGTATTTGAGTTCATTAGTATCAAAATATATAAATTTAGGTAAACATGTCATGTCGATAACTTTTTCCAAACCTGATGTTAATCGTGATTTGATCGACGCGACCGCAAATGCAATTTTCTTGCTGGTAGGGGTGCTTACGGCGACAACGCCAGGTGATTATCTCAAGATTGCTCCACGTACCTATGGCCATCTGAATAAGATATTAAAGGCCGTAAAGCCTGAAGATGATGCCGCGCCCGAGAACCTTGCGTGGTCTTGGCTTGCAATGACATTATCTGAGGCCACTTCTCAGTTTGTTATAGAACTGAGAAAGGAAGTAAAATTAAATGCCAAAATTAAGGAAAGCTCTATAAGGGCTTTTGTAAAAAACGCCATGGAACTTGACGAGAGTGCACAGTTTGATGAAGACATCTTCCATGCTCCGAAGAACCATATGGCATTCGCGGCAGCACGTTTGGCTTTACCTAAATTAATTCACGACATCACACCTTGGACGAAGTATGACCGCAATGTATGGCAGAACACTTTTTCTCAGTGTCTAAAGCGTGCCGCACAGTATGTTAGTGCAGCTAGGCACCATGATTTTCATTCTATTATTGATGTAGTCTCTGGTCCTGCCAGTGATGGAAGGCGGCGAGAAGCGGCATGGGCCAGGCATACTCAGTGGTTGCACCATCGATTTACAGAAACACCAGTTTTTTCACCAGACGGGTCTGTAAAGACACCACTGTGCGAATTATATCTCCACCTACGTTGTTACTGGCATTCGACCGTTGCCAGCACGGAAGACGGGACGGAAGAGATAAAAACTAAGTGGTCTGCACACGTCGGTAATTTACACGAGGAACTAGAAAATTGGGCGTTTTCTGATAATAACGACAACATCAGGGTCATTGCGGGCGGCCCTGGATCAGGCAAGTCATCATTTGCTAAAGCATTTGCTTCTGAGGTTGCTTATAGAAATCAGAAACGAGTGATCTTCATCGAATTGCAGAGACTACAGATGACGGGAAACTTACGCGGCGACATTCAAACTTATATGGAGATCCGTAATAATCAAACCATTCGTCAAGGTTCTGCAGGATTCCCAGAAAATCCGTTAAATTGGCTTAAATCCGATGATCTATCTGCGCTTTTAGTTTTTGACGGTCTGGATGAATTAACTCACGACACGGAATTGGCTAAACAAAAATCGAGCGATTTTATCTTACAGGCTAAACGATTAGTCGCTGAAGCTTCTGAAGACGGCGTTCAAATTAAGGCCATGATTCTAGGCAGAAATCTATCCTGTCAAGATGGACTTAAAGCGGCATCTTTGCCATTACATACGATGTTTAACGTTGCCCCTATACATCCACTGGATGTGGAAGATATCAAGCCGCACACAAACGAGCATAGAACTGGCCTTAGCGATGGCCTAGAGCTTCCGAAACTTGATGGTATATTCGCGGTTGATCAACGACCGATCTATTGGGCCAAATGGGCACAGTCACTCGGAACGCCGACGCAAGGGATGCCAGACGCTGTCACCCACTCAGAGTTGTCAGACCTGAATGCTGAACCGCTGTTGTTGCATTTATTGATACTTTCGGATTTCTGTGGTGACCGCTGGATGGAAGCCGCGGACAACCGAAACCTTGTCTACGAAGACATTTTAACAAAGATTCAGGAGAGGAACAGTACGAAAGGAGTGACAAAAAAAGACTTGGAGCTCGACGATTTCATGTTGCTAATGGAGTGCTTAGGCATAACCGCCTGGCGGGGAAATGGCCGTGCTGGAGAAGAAGAGACATTTAATAGCGTAAGAGACGTCCATGCTCGCCATAGACGAAAAGTACTTTCGGACATCGATGCAGCCAAAATGGAGAATATTATCATCCACGCTCATGCGCGCCGAGTAGAGGGGGATCGGCCCGGGTTCGAATTTATCCATAAAAGTTTCGGAGAATATCTAGCCGCCCGCGGATTGGTTTCCTTAGCGCTCATTACTGCCCGTAGAATGTCGAACAGTGAAGACCCTCAAGATGAGCCTACTATGGCTCGCGCATGGATCGAAATCGTGGACAATGGCATGTTAACCGAGGAAGTCGCGCGTTTTATCAAAGATGAAGCGCGACGGCGTTATTCGTCAGATATGTATATGGTTATGAAGGAACAGCTTGAAACCCTTTTGACTTGGGTGCTTCATAATGGATTTCCAATCAATCAGGAATCCGTCGGTAATTTTCGAGAGCTTGAAGAAAAGCAACGAAACGCAGAGATGAGCGTTTTGGCACTAGGAACTTCCATCGCCCATAGCATCAATCAGGCCAACGGACCGATTCAAAAACCATCTTACTTTTCTCCCCAATGGTCATTTATTGAGCTTAGATATTTTATAACACGCATTCTAAATGGCAATTTAAGAATGCGCCCCGAGCAGCTTTTACACGACCTAGATTTGGGAATGCATTTCCAACCGCAATGGGCAGGATCGTTGACTACCCCAAATTTCTCCAATTCCAATTTATTTGGAGCACAGCTTACTAGAAACGAGTTTGTGCATGCAAACCTGGCATTCTCCAACTCACAGCATATACAATTAGCCGGATCTATATTCCATTCTGGAAGCTTTAATAAAGCTGATCTAAGAGATGCCGCTATGGACGGTGCGAGATTTTACAATGTCGATTTCACTGACGCCATTATGATTGGAGCAGATTTAGATAACGTCGACGCGGATGGTTCGAATTTCAATGGTGCTATTTTTGATCAAAACACTGTTCGTGGTGCCACCTTCAAGAATGCCCATAACCTAAGTACAAATCAGGTTGGTTGTTGGTTTGGCGTAAAGAGTGGATATGGTAAAACTATGTTACCCAGCGGCATGAGTGCGCCAGATTTTTGGCATGAAGCGGCGGAGGCCAATGAAGATAATGAGGAGCTTATAGATGCTTATAATGAACATTTTAAAAAATGGGCCAATAGTAAGTCGGATGATGAAAGCTAAACGGGAACCATCAGGTGCTAAAGAACCATATCTGTCCCACTAACATTATTTGACTAGCGAAAGCTGAGTACCTCAGAGTCTAGAGTTTGGTTTGTTTTCAAAATTGACGGGGGTTGGATGAGACAGCATAATGCCTACTTCGCATCAATTTTTAACTATGCATCCAACGATGACTTTAAAGAAGTTGCAGTGCAGTGTATTGGTCAAGGTCCGATAACAGCCAAGATCTGCAATGAAATTGTTTTGTTCGGCAAGATCGGGCTCCCGTGCTTTAGAAAAATTGTCTAAACTTTCATGCTATGTTCCAAATTATTATGGTTTGTTTCTAAACACAAAATTCAACAATTTCAAATATATGCCTAGTCTTGCAAATCCGTGTACACGAGTTCGATTCTCGTACTCGCCTCCATTCATCACCCCGCTTGATTTTCCCATTTCTGCCACGCCTCAGGGGTATCTAAATCTAGGCAAACGGCGTTGTCTGAGCTTAATTCAAAAACACATTCTGGTACTTTTTGAAGGATGCTTTTAGCACCTGCATCCCCTTCCAACATGGCAAGGTTTTCTGCGTATTTTGCATCAAACAAAACTGGATGACCGCGTTTGCCTTCTGGGCTAATCGGGCAAATAATAAGCCTTTTTTTCTCTGGGTCATGCGCGCTGATCGCCGCATTAAAATGCTTGGGTGTCACATCTGGCATATCAGCCAAAGCCACCAAAATAGCTTTTGGTGTGTTTTCAATCGCCAACACACCCGCACTTAAAGATGCAGACATGCCAAGGGCTGCTTCTTTTGCTTCGACAATCTGAACAGGTAAGTCATGCAGTGTATCCCTATGAGCTTGCGCATCTTTGCGCAGCACAACAATGCAATGGTCAACAGCCGATGCAAGCGCCGTTTTCACACAATGGCGCAGCATCGGTTCACCATCTACATGGCGCAACAATTTATCACTTCCTTGCATTCGGCGCGATTGCCCTGCGGCCAGAATAACAGCCGTAACACCGGAACGCGCACGCGGTGATCCCATTCTGGGTTGTATCCGTTCAGGTATTTCCTTTAGCAAACCACCAACACCCATGCGCGATATATCAGCTTCACTCACGGAAATATCAGCACAAAGTCGTGCCAACACCCAATCAGCACCGTTTAAAGCAGGCGCGCGTGCGCAACCGGGCAAGCCAACAACAGCCCTGCCTTGATGCGCCCCAAGTAACAACAGATTGCCAGGGTCAACAGGCATTCCGAACCGTTCAATCGTACCATTGGCCGCCAAAATACCCGCAGGCACCACATCGCCAATATCCGACGTTGCGCTAGCACCTAAGATCAAGACCATATCACTTGTTGAGGCAGCCAAAGCCGCTTTTATTGCCTCTGGGCTATGGTCAACGGTTTGGCAATTTTTAACGCGCATATTCAATGGTGCTATGCGGGCCTTAATTGTGCGTTCAGCTTTGGCAAGCAATGAAGCCTTAAACCCTTGTGTGTGTGTTAAAATAAGGTCACAAGATTTTGTTTTAAAATCATATAACTTTAAACTATTTTCCCCAAGACAGGTTAATGCCGCCAAAACACTTTGTTCAGACACGCCATAGGGGATTATTTTTAAGGTAGCCAGCAAAGCGCCTTTTTTAACCCTGACATGCGTATTTAATGTGGCAATAGTGATGGCATGATCGACAAGATTAAAAGCGTTGATTGCATCGACGTCCAACACAATCACGCCGTCCGTATCCGCAATTAAATTGACACGGCCCGCAAAGGCAACGCTTGCTTTGATACCTTTAGATAAAAAAGCTTTTGCAAGGGTTCTTGCCGCTTCATCCTCAGTTATATCGCCTTGCTCAAGTATAGCGACAGTAACAGTAGTACATTTGGCAAGGCGCAGATGATCTAGATTTTCATCATCAAGCGTTATGCCTTTTTTCAAAGAACCCGCCCCCAGTGAAACCGTATGGGCCAAGATATGACCCTTGGCAGACACCAGATCAACCGTTTCAAATTTCATGAATGCACCTTCTTGCCGTGCAAACACTCGGTTACTTCGGCAATAATAGAAATCGCTATCTCTGCGGTACTTTTTGACCCTATATTCAGGCCAATGGGGCTGTGAATTCTGGCGATTTGCACATCATCAAAACCCAAGTTTTGCAACTGTTTTACACGTTTTGCATGGGTCTTTCGTGATCCAAGTGCCCCGATATAAAATGCATCCGTGCTTAATGCCACCGCCAAGGCGGGTGTGTCAATTTTAGGATCGTGTGATAGGGTTATCACCGCCGTGTGTGCATCTAACCCAATGTTTTTCAATGCTTTATCAGGCCACTCATCTATGAATACATCATCGGCAAAGCGTTCTTTTGTGGCAAAGCCGTCACGCGGATCAATCAACATCACATCATAACCAGCCATTTTTGCCATCGGTGACAGGCTTTGCGTGATGTGAACCGCCCCAACAATCATCATGCGCAAACGTGGGGTAGAAACCTGTGTAAACAGATTATCTGATAATTTAGTTTGGTGTTTTTCTGGGTCAAGCTGTTTGCGTTCCCAACTGTTTAAATCAACACTATATGCGAATGGTTTGCGTGTCTTTACCGCCTTAGACGCCGCTTCTAATAATTGTTTTTCAGGCCCAGAACCCACACCTATAGGTTCTACCAATATCTGAATATCACCGCCACATGCCAGCCCAACAGCAAAGGCATTTTCATCGGCTATTCCATAGTTCAGAATTCGGCATTTACCGTCTGCAATCGCCGCTTGTGCCTCTAGGATAACCGCGCCTTCAACACAGCCCCCTGATACTGACCCTTGAAATGCACCGTTTTGCGCGATTGAAAGTTGCGCCCCAACAGGGCGTGGGGCAGATCCCCAAGTGGAAATTACTGTAGCCAAAGCAGCCCCTTGGCCTTGTGCCAGATACTCTAATGCAACGCTGGGCATGTGTTCTAAAACCGCATTCATACTGAAATCGCGCCTTTTTTATTTACTAAACAGATTTTTTAAAACATCTGCCAATTTACGCGAATATGCAAGGCAAGGCGCGCGTCGCAACGTAATGATTGCGGTTATACTTACAAAAGTTAATGACATATACAGCAAAAAATTAAAGGCACCCGTAAGATGAACAAAGTTGTATCCCTATTTATTGAAAACCTTACCCCCAAAGTAAAAGGCACGCTTGTTGGCACCGCCAAACTTGTGATCGAAAACGAAGGAAGTGTGATGTTAAATGATAAAGGCGCTTATGCAGGGGATGACGATGCAGATGTGGTTCTGTTAGCGCCCGAGGCTATTTTTAGGGCAATTCTTGACGGCAGTCAAAACCCAGCGATGGCTTTTATGTTAGGTAAGCTAAAAGTTGAAGGCAGCTCTATGCGGGCACTTAAAGTCAGCGAAATTCTGACCAGTTAAAACTGGGCACATTACGCGCCCGATACACCTGCCTCTGCAAATGTGGCCATGCCAGAATGGCACGCTACCGCAGATTTTAAGATACCGATTGCCAATGCACCACCTGATGCTTCTCCCAGACGCAAGCCCAGTGACAATATAGGTTCTTTACCAAGCCTGTCTAAAATCGCCCCATGCGCCCCTTCGGATGACAAATGCCCTGCAACCGCATGATCTAACGCACCTGATTTAGCATTTGCAAGACAGGCAGCTGCGGCAGAGCAGATAAACCCATCCAAAATTACCGGAATGGATTTATCGCGCGCACTGGCAATGGCACCTGCCAGTGCAGCCAGTTCACGCCCGCCCAGACAGCGCAAAGCTTGTAGGCCGTTACGTGCAGCTTGTGGGTTGGCTGCCAGACCCTGTTTTACAACATCGGCTTTAATCGCCAAACCTGCGTCATTAACACCTGTGCCACGCCCAACCCAATCGGCCACATGCCCGTCAAACAAAGCATATGCGATGGCTGCAGCGGACGTGGTGTTGCCGATGCCCATTTCACCTGCAACCAATAGATCGGTGGTGTCATCCACAGCATTCCAACCTGCTTGTAAGGCGGCGATACATTCAGCCTCAGACATTGCCGGGCCATTGGTAAAATCCGCTGTTGGCGTATCCAAATCCAGTGGGTGTACGGCTAATGTAGCCCCAACTGATCGGCACAACTGATTGATTGCAGCCCCACCATGCTGAAAATTCAACACCATTTGCGCTGTTACTTCAGACGGAAATGCCGAAACCCCTAGACTTGCCACACCGTGATTGCCCGCAAATACCAACACTTGTGCATTTTCCAAAACAGGTACCACCTGCCCGCGCCAAGACGCATACCAAATCGCCAAATCTTCTAACCGCCCCAAAGCACCGGGGGGTTTGGTCAACTGACTGTTTCGCGCAGTAGCACCATCATAGGCAGTTTGGTCAGGTTCAGGTTGGTTTTCTAATATATTTTGGAACTCTGCCAATGTGCAAAAAGTAGCGTTAGACATATCGATCCGATCAATCCTTGAATTAAAGTCAGTTTAGCTGCATTTTAGGAAGGCGAAAACAGCAATTACGAAAGCTTATGGAAAATGACCGACATGGATGATTATAAAAACCACATAATGGATGACATACTTATCGCTTTTAGCCTGTTATCACGCTTGCCTGTACCCGTAGACCATGAACTGGCAGGCAAACGCGCCGCATTCGCAACTTGGGCATACCCTGTTGTTGGCTTAGTTCTGGGTCTGATCGCAGGTATAATTGGCACAATTCTACATTGGTTTGGCGCGCCTGCGGGGATTGCAGCGATTGCCGCTTTAGGCAGCTTAGCTATTCTAACAGGTGGCATGCACGAAGACGGGCTAGCAGATTGTGCAGACGGATTTGGCGGCGCTATGGAAAAAGATCAGCGGCTAACGATTATGAAAGACAGCCGCATTGGTGCCTTTGGCGCGATCGCATTGGTGTTGTTTATAATGGCACGCGCCAGCAGTATGGATAGTTTGATACATCTTTCGTTTATTGCACCCCTGATGGCAGTAGGTGCTGCCAGCCGTTTACCGATGATTTTGGCAATGTATGCCATGCCCAACGCTCGCGAAGGTGGCCTGTCTCAATCCATAGGCACACCGCCTGAAACGGCTATAGGAATTGCAATTACGCTTACGCTTGTAATTTGTTTTATCTGTATTGGTTGGGCTGGCATCTTTGTGTTTGCATGGGCAATGATCGCCGCAGGTGTTATGGCAATCCTTGCCCATAAAGCCATAGGCGGGCAAACAGGCGATGTTTTGGGGGCAATGCAACAATGGGCCGAGGTAGGTGCATTAGGGGCAGCTATTGCTGCCCTGACTTAATGCAAAACTGGAACAACGTCTTAAACGACTACCACTACGCGTGATAAAAGAATTTCGCCAATTTCATCTTGGGCGACCATTTCATCAACACCGTTCACAACTGCCACTTCACGGCTTAACCGTTCCAACGCCGCTTCATAAAGTTGGCGTTCAGAATAAGATTGCTCGCGTTGTTCGTCGTTACGATGCAAGTCGCGAACCACTTCGGCAATAGAGATAAGATCACCCGAATTGATTTTGGCTTCATATTCTTGTGCGCGGCGTGACCACATTGCACGTTTCACACGCGCACGGCCCTTAAGGGTTGTCATCGCTTTTGAAACCAGCTCTGGCGTAGACAGGCTGCGTAATCCTACGGCCTCTACTTTGGCAGTTGGTACACGCAAGGTCATTTTATCTTTTTCAAAATCAATCACAAACAGCTCTAGGGTAACATCCAGCACGCTTTGTTCATCTATTGCAATGATTTTGCCTACCCCGTGTGAAGGGTAAACTACATAATCATTTATGCTGAAACCTGCGATTTTTTTAGCTTTTGCCATGGTAAGTCCTTTTGTATTTAAACATAAACGCACCCCTGTGCATGAATGCACATTAATGTATAAATGTTTTTGAAAGTAAGTTGTTAGATATTCAGTAACATATACTGATAAGTGTCCTGTTATATTTACATTAGTATACCATAAAATACGACCTATTCCCATAGGACTTTTCATCATGGAAAATATATATAATTCAGGTGGTTAATAGTAAATGTTAAGAGTTTATTAACCTGTGCGATTCGTGGGCTTAACCGCCTTCACCCGGATTAGGGGAAAAGTATTTCTCTAGCTTGCCTTCTTCGCCATCGCGTTCTTCGGCATCGGGCAGCTGATCTTTCTTGGTGATAATCACAGGCCATTTTTCTGAATATTCGCGATTAAACTCAACCCATTTTTCCATATCGGGTTCGGTATCAGGGCGGATCGCATCGGCAGGGCATTCAGGTTCACAAACACCGCAATCAATGCATTCATCAGGGTGGATAACCAACATGTTTTCGCCTTCATAGAAACAATCCACGGGGCATACTTCTACACAATCGGTGTATTTGCAGGCGATGCAGGCGTCGTTGACGATATATGTCATAGGGTAATCCTAGTCATTATAGGTGTGGTCTTCCTGTTCCTATATGGCTCGATTTAAGATCAATCAAGATACTTTGCGGTAAAAGCGGCAGTCTGACGCCGATCTTTCGCGTTCGGACGACCTTTTCCTTCATATTTCGGATTAGGCGGAATAAAATCCCGCCGTTTACGTGGCGGTGAATTATCTTCGTACAGTAACTGTGCTTCTGGCGCAGAACCGCGCCGCGTGCCCAAATCCAAAATCTTGATAACACGGGGCTGTTCTGCCTTAATAAATGTCAGCACATCCCCCAAAGCAACCCCATGCGCAGGTTTGCTGATTTTCACATCATTAATGCTTAATTTACCCTCAGACACTTGCTTGGCGCACAGGCTGCGCGATTTATAAAACCGCGCATACCACATCCACTTATCAATGCGTTGGGTTTCTGCCATTTATGATTTGTTTTTCAATGCCATTAAAGCGGCAAACGGATTGTCGGGATCAATCGGCTTTTCCTTGCGTGGCGGGCTTGCAGAATGGCTTTGCGGCTTGCTTTTTGGTTTGCCTTTTGCCTTATGCGGTTTTGCCCGTTGCGCTTGCGCAGGGCGTGCCGCTGGACGGGCTTTTGGTACCCATTTAAAGATATAGAACACTTCTTTGGTGTCCTCTTCTTCTACAGGTGCCGCCTCTTTTGGTTTCTCTTCAGCGATAACAGCATCATCTGGCTTTGCCTCGGCCACAGGTTTTACTTTTTCACGTTCACCTTTTTCTGCCGTATATCCCAGACCTTGCATCAAATCTGCAAACTGCTCCAGCGTCATACCCGTAATCGATAGCATGTCGGGATTAGCTTCAAAGCCAACCTTCACATCAAACGAGCGGATCATATCGGCCAAACGTTCCAGCATATCAATGCGAATGGCCCGATCCCCTGCAAGACGATAACCCGCACGTGGGTAATACCCCTTAGGTGCATCCACTACAGCGGGAACTGTCACCAAACCAGCAGGTGGCGCTTCTGGAAATTCGTCCAGACCTTCAAACAAAGACCATAATACCAATCGTAACCGTGTAGGGGCTGGTTTCAGCATCAGGTGGTGAAAAATTGTATACTGGCCAAAACGGATACCGTGTTTGCGCAAAGTACCGCGTTGATCCTGATCCAGTGCTTTGATGTCATGGGCAATCGCGGAACGTGGGATAACGCCCAGGCTTTCGGCCAAGCGAAACGCCACACCTTTGGCAAGGCCTGGTAGTGCATCATCATTTTTCATCGTAATCAGATGTTCAAAAGCGGCGGCAATTTTACGGTCGATGAAGTGACCCAAACGTCGGCGCACTTTATCGGCCACAGCTTCACTTGCTTCATCATCTACAAAGACCTTGATTGCAGGTGACATAATATCGTCGCCCTTAACCAATTTACCAATGGCGTGTTCACCCCACATCAAGCCACCTTGTTCGGTGAAATCAAACTCTGTGTCAGGTGCGTTGTAAAATCGATCTGATCGTAAGTTGAACTCTGGTTGCAACGCCTGGTAGGCCGCAGATTTCAAGGTTTTCACCTGCTCTGCATCGGCTGTTTTATCCAGCTGGAATTGAAACGCGGTTAGTTTGCCTACGAATTCACCCTCTATGGTTACTTCGCCATCTTTGTTTACTTCAGCCACCAAGGCCTCCTTTTGCTTCAATCGCCGCATCAAAATTGACGTGCGCCGATCGACAAATCGTTTGGTTAATGCATTGTGCAATGCATCTGATAGGCGATCTTCTACTGCACGGGTCTCGTCTCGCCAATAGTTTTCGTCATTTAACCAGCCTTTTCTTTGGGTCACATAGGTCCATGTGCGGATATACGCCAATCTTTTAGACAAGGCATCTATGTCTCCCGTGGTTTTATCAATACGTCTGACACGGTCTGCAAACCATGGAATTGAAATTTCACCATTCTCTGACAGGAACTCAAATAACTTACCTACAATCGCTACATGTTCATTGTGTGATACCTGCCTGAAATCGGGTAATTGGCAGGTTTCCCACAGCAATTTCACATCGCGTGGGTTTTGCACACGGTCGATGACTTCAGGCAATTCGGACAGGCTAAGCAGGGTTAAGTGATCTTCGGCTTCTCGTGCTTTAATCAATAAGGGGTCATCGCTGGTTTGTTCTAATGAGCGCAGCAGGGTTTTCATTGTGCCAAATTCTAGCCGCGCATTGCGCCATTGTAGTTTTTGGATCGGGGTAAAGCGGTGGTTTTCAATCGCATCCACCACCTCATCTTCCAAGGGTCGCGCCTCCCCTGTTACACCGAACGTACCGTTGGTGCGAAAACGGCCCGCACGGCCCGCGATTTGGGCCAGTTCATTGGGCATCAAACGGCGCATTTTACGGCCATCGAATTTGGACGTGCCTGAAAATGCCACATGGTCAATATCCAAATTCAACCCCATGCCAATAGCATCTGTTGCAACCAGATAATCCACATCACCATTTTGATATAGCTCCACTTGTGCATTGCGCGCACGTGGTGACAAAGCCCCCATCACCACAGCCGCCCCACCCTTTTGACGGCGCAACAACTCTGCAATCGAATAAACATTATCTATAGAAAAGCCGACAATCGCCGAACGTTCCGGCATGCGAGATATTTTTTTAGCACCAGAATAACTAAGCTCTGAAAGTCGATCACGGCGCATAAAATCTGCCTCTGGCACTAATTGCGCAATCACGCCCCACATCGCATCTGACCCTAGAAATAAAGTTTCTGACAGGCCCCGCAGATGTAGCAAACGGTCAGTGAAAACGTGCCCGCGTTCAGGGTCGGCACACAACTGCACCTCATCAATGGCGACAAATTCAGTACCCAAACTGGTTGGCATCGCTTCAACTGTACACACCCAATAGGCCGCACGCGGCGGCACAATACGCTCTTCGCCCGTAACCAATGCCACAACAGACGGGCCGCGTTTGGCAACAATGCGGTCATAAACTTCACGCGCTAACAAGCGTAACGGCAAGCCAATCACGCCACTGCGATAGGCCAGCATACGTTCGATAGCATAATGGGTTTTTCCGGTGTTGGTGGGGCCAAGCACCGCGCAAATGCGCGACATAGATGTCATTCCTTACAGCGGGGTGCCTTTAACTTCGGTATTTAACCGTTCAATGGCTTCCTTAACCCCTTTTTGGTGCGGATGCACCTGCAAAGCGCGTTCATAAAACATCAATGCATCTTTTGGTCGATCTATTTGCTCAAGTATAGAGCCTAACCCTGCCATTGCCCCGAAATGTCGTGAATTTAACAAAAGTGTTTGACGAATATCTGACATAGACAAGCCAAACTCTTCCATCAGATAATAAACGGTCGCGCGTTTGTTCCATGCCTCTGCATAATCGGGTGCATGGTCAATCGCCGCTGAAAAATGACCAGCAGCAACCTTCAACCGCCCCTGCTGCATTGCAATCACGCCACGTTTCACTAAATGATCCATCGAGACCGAACTGGACTTTCGCCATTCGCGCCAAATTTCCCTTTCAGTTTTTTCCCAATCCAGGTTTTCGGGATCTTGTAACTGTAAAAATAGACTATCGAGTGCCGCAGATTGTGCAAATGCGCGATTATTTTCGCTGGGGACCAAAAATAACGTGACGGAACATAGTAAGACACGTAAAAAATGGTTAAAATTTTGTATAATTGATTTCATGTTACGATTAAATTAACGCATAAGAAAAATATTGCGAGTGTTATTTAAAATTGAGGAGACACAAATGAGTGACGTATTAGCAAAAGCTGTAGAAGCCCTGAATGAAAAAATGGGCAGTGACGGATTTGACGGCATCATCAAAGTAGAGATCGAAGGCGAAGGCTGCATTATGATCGACGAAAATGGCGCACGCGCAGAAGATGGCGATGCTGATTGCACGCTTACTGCTGATGCCGAAACATTTCAGGGTATGTTGACGGGTGACGTGAACCCAACAAGCGCGTTTATGTCAGGCGGATTAAAAGTTGACGGTGATATGAGTGCCGCAATGAAACTTGGCGCAGTACTTTCATAAATGACTAAAGCACCACTTTTCACTGATATTGCCCGCGTTCCTAAAGGTGGCAAAGCCCATTGGCGTAAATGCTCTGATGGGGTTCGCATTCGTGTGGCCACATGGAAAAAAGGAACAAAGGGAACGATCCTGATATTCCCTGGACGTACTGAATTCATAGAAAAATACGGCCCTGTTGTGCAATCTATACTAGATCGCGGATATTCTGTGGCCGTTGTTGATTGGCGTGGCCAAGGCATGTCTGATCGGCTTGCTGCAAACCGGCAACTGGGCCACGTTACACATTTTCTGGATTATCAAAAAGATGTCGAAGAAGTGCTAAGCACTGTGCGCGATGCTGGCCTGCCAAAGATTGAAAGCCTTATCTCACACTCAATGGGTGGCAGCATCGGGTTGCGCGCATTACACAACGGTTTGGAAGTTGAAAAAGCTATTTTCTCTGCTCCCATGTGGGGAATTTACGTTCCCCCCATATTGCGCATACCTGCGGTAGTAATTTCTAATATCGGGCCTTTTATTGGCTTTGCCAAACGGTTTTCACCAAATACAGGCTTTGATAATTATGTGCAGGTAAACCCGTTCAAAGGCAATACACTGACCAATGATGCAACAACCTATGCAGAACTGGTCAAACAGTTGGATGCACATCCAGAATTAGGGATCGGTGGCCCAAGTATAAACTGGTTACACCAAGCCCTAAGCGAATGTGCAAAACTTCGTAAAATGTCCGCGCCAAAACATGACTGCCTGTGCTTTTTAGGCAGTCAGGAAGCCATCGTTTCAAATAAAGCCATAAGGCATATCATGGCGAAATGGTCTGCGGGTAAACTGGTTGAAATTGATGGGTCACAGCATGAGGTACTTATGGAAGAGCCGTATGTTTTAGACATTACATGGACAGAAATAGACCGGTTTTTAGCCCTTTAACAAAGCCAGTGCTTGCGCATGAATACGCGCATCCCCAGCCGCAATAACCGTACCCCCCATATGAGCAGCCCCGCCTTGCCAGTTTGTAACAATACCGCCTGCATTTTGCACGACGGCCATTGGCCCTTGAATATCAAAAGCGTTTAAGCCTGCCTCAATGACAAGATCAATCTGCCCTGCTGCCAGAAGCGCATAAGCATAACAATCGGTACCATACCGGGTTAATTTGCACTGCTTTGAAACCGCCTCAAACGCCGCGCGTTCATCTGGCGTACCCACCTCTGGGAATGTAGTAAACAATACGGCATCCCGAAGATCTTTGCATTTGCACACCTTGATCGCAGTGGTTTGACCATCGCAGGTCAAAGATGCAGCACCAAGTCCGCCCGCAAACCTTTCCCCCGTATAAGGTTGGTCGACAATGCCCAATATCGGCCCTTGTCCCGCGTCCAATCCGATCAGCACCCCCCAAGTAGGCGTGCCACATATAAACGACCGTGTGCCATCAATAGGGTCGAGCACCCACATCAGCCCCGTTGTACCAATAACATCCGCATACTCTTCACCCAGAATACTATCATCTGGCCTGCGCACTGCCAAAATGCGGCGCATTTCTTGTTCAATGGCTTTGTCGGCAATCGTAACTGGATCAAACCCGTCGTTCAGTTTATTTTCAACATCTAGACTAGGTTTTCGGAAATACTTTAAAGCAATGGGCCGGGCCGCATCGGCAAGCTCGACTGCCACATCTAATAACTCTTGTTGCAGTGTTTTAGATAATTCAGGCATAAAAAAACTCCAACTGGCACTTGCTAAGCTGGAGTTTTCACATTGTTACATGCAGGTCAAGTGATGCCTTATGCAGCTTCACTTAAAACACGGGCCAAATCGAATAATTTTCTGCGTTGTGCTTCAGGGATCGCGTAATAGGACCGCACCAGATCAAGGGCTTCTTTATCTGCAAGCAAATCACCTTTGCCACCTGACTTATCGGACGGTGCATCCATTTTAAGGGTTTTGTCATCATACCCTTCAAAGAAAAACGTAATCGGAACGCTCAATGTTTCCGCAATATCCCACAGCCGCGATGCGCTGATGCGGTTCATCCCTGTTTCATATTTTTGAATTTGCTGAAACTTGATACCCACCGCTTCACCAAGTTGCTGTTGGCTGAACCCAACCATCCAGCGTCGCTGCCTTACGCGTTTACCAACATATTCATCTACTGGGTGTGCCATTATAAAATTCCTACTTTACTACTTAAGGTAATATAACAACTCCCCGATTAAAAAGCATTCACGACCATCATCACAATGGCGATAACAGGGATATTTATCGCCTAAAGCATTGTTTTATATTAATTTTATTATTATCTATTTAGCATTCATACAGAATTATATATCAATTCGAAGTAGAGTACCTGTCTAAAAGTTAGTCTAGTGAAAAATTATTATTCGCAATATGCAAATCAAACTTCAGGCATTCCTTTGCATTTTGCAATGAATTTCGGCACGTACAGACGGAATCACTTTTTCGTGAGTCCCCTTAAGGTTACATAGCCGTCGCTTTATGCGCAAATCAGATAAACCGTTATTACAAAAAAAGAGCGCGGATAATCCGCGCCCTAAAATCAGTCTGTTAATAGTTTTTAAAATTGCGTTAACTTGCAACCTTAGACATGCGCTTGCGTTCATTAGCATCCAGATGCCGTTTGCGCAGACGGATAGAGTTTGGCGTCACTTCCACCAGCTCGTCATTATCAATATATGCAATAGCTTCTTCCAATGACATTTTAATCGGCGTGGTTAAACGCACCGCTTCATCCGTACCAGAGGCCCGCACGTTGGTAAGTTTCTTACCTTTTAGCGGGTTCACTTCTAGATCGTTTTCACGGTTATGCTCGCCAATAATCATGCCTGTGTAGACATCCTCTTGTGCGGTGATAAAGAACTTACCACGGTCTTCTAGGTTAAAGATCGCATAAGATACCGACTGACCGTTTTCCATAGAAATCAACACACCAGCACGACGACCCGGAATTGGCCCTTTGTAAGGTGCCCAGTCGTGGAATACACGGTTCAGCACACCCGTACCGCGCGTATCTGTCAAAAATTCGCCGTGATAACCGATCAATCCGCGTGCAGGCACATGTGCAATAATGCGTGTCTTACCAACGCCCGCTGGTTTCATTTCAGTCAATTCGCCACGACGGTGCCCCGTGATTTTTTCGATTACCGCACCTGAATATTCGTCATCCACATCAATGGTAACTTCTTCAATCGGCTCTAACTTCTGGCCGTTCTCTTCTTGAAACAACACTTGCGGACGAGAGATTGACAACTCAAAGCCTTCACGGCGCATGTTTTCGATTAGAACACCCATCTGCAATTCACCGCGTCCAGCCACTTCAAACGCTTCGCCACCTGGTGTGTCGGAAATCTTGATAGCTACATTAGACTCGGCTTCTTTCATCAGACGCTCACGGATCACGCGTGATTGCACTTTTTTCCCATCACGGCCTGCCAACGGGCTGGTGTTTATACCGAAAGTCACGGTGATGGTCGGCGGATCAATCGGTTGTGCAGGAATGGCTTCAGTTACAGACTGTTCAGCCAAAGTATCAGCCACAGTTGCTTTGGTCATGCCTGCGATAGACACAATGTCACCAGCTTCGGCCACATCAATCGCAGTTTGATCCAAACCGCGAAACGCCAGAACCTTGGTCACTCGGAAATTTTCGATCAAAGTCCCATCACGCGACATCGCTTTGATGGTTTGACCTGTTTTCAACTTGCCCGTTTCAACGCGCCCCGTCAGCAAACGGCCCAAGAACGGATCACCACCCAAAGTTGTAGCCAACATGGTAAACGGCTTGTCTTGATCTGCAATTTGCGCAGGTGCAGGCACATGTTCAATAATCAGATCAAACAAAGCATCCAGATTTTTGCGCGGCCCGTCCAGTTCCATATCAGCCCAACCAGAACGGCCAGAAGCATACATAGATGGGAAATCCAGCTGCTCATCAGTTGCATCCAGATTAGCAAACAGATCAAAACAATCGTCCAGTGCCTGATTGGGTTCGCCATCAGGCTTATCAACTTTGTTCACCACAACAATCGGGCGCAGGCCCAATTTCAAGGCTTTTGAGGTTACAAATTTAGTCTGCGGCATCGGCCCTTCGGCAGCATCCACCAACAATACAACACCATCAACCATAGACAGGATACGTTCCACCTCACCACCGAAATCGGCGTGGCCAGGTGTATCCACGATATTAATGCGAATACCTTTCCAAACCACTGATGTGGGTTTGGCAAAAATCGTAATGCCGCGCTCACGTTCCAGATCGTTGCTGTCCATAGCCCGCTCAGTAGTGGTTTCATTTTCACGGTAAATGCCGGATTGTTTCAACAATTCGTCCACTAAAGTGGTTTTTCCGTGGTCAACGTGGGCAATAATAGCAATATTTCGTAAATCCATGATACGCGCCTTTTTGGGGGTGTTGGGTGTTTTACGCGCCCATAAACCAGAAAAGGGTGGTTGGCTAGTGCAAAAGGCGGATAGCAGGCTGTGCGTGGTTTAATTGCCAGTCTAGTGGGGGCTGGACGGGTGACAGCTCACGCGCTTTGAACTGCCAACCCCATCCGCATAAAAACATGATGCTACCCTGTAATAAATATAGACAGGGTTAAATGAACGGTTATGGTTCAAGCAGCTATAAACATAACAAACAGGGGAAAATAATGTCTAACAATAACGTACACTGGGTACTTGAAGTCGATATCAATGACGGAAAAAGTGATGATTTCACAGCTTTGATGGCTGAAATGGTCAAAGCCACACAGGCAGATGAACCAGACGCCATGATCTATGAGTGGCTGATAAGCGGCGACGGCAAACAATGCCACATCTATGAACGCTACACTGATAGTGCCGCAACAATGGTTCACCTTGGCAATTTTGGTTCAAAATTCGCAGAACGATTTTTGGGCATGGCCACGCCAATTGGATTAACCGTTTACGGCGACCCAGATGCACAGGTGCGTGAAGCACTGGCCGGAATGGGTGCCGTTCATATGGAACAGCTTGGCGGCTTTGCCCGTTAAGGCTTGCACATAAAATAAAACTCAGGTTGGGTGTGGCCATTGGCTAACCAGCGGATTAATCCATGCCTACCCAGAAAACCCAGCAACCAGACTACGGCCCACCATGGGTCGGCATTGCGTGGATGGTGCTGACAGGGCTTTTATTTGTTATGGTGACTGGTGTGGTACGCTACATCGGCACTAACATACCTGCCGCCGAAGCTGCCTTTATTCGTTATGTTATTGGCCTGATGTTCATGCTGCCGTTTCTACGCGGCGCATTCAAAAGGGGTTTTAGCGGTAAATCACTGGGGATCTATTCACTGCGTGGCATTACCCACGCACTTGGCGTAATCTTATGGTTCTACGCCATGGCCAATATCCCGATCGCCGAGGTTACCGCGATCGGCTATACCTCACCGATCTATATCACTATAGGTGCCGCCGTCTTTTTTGGTGAACGTATGGCCGCACGGCGCATATTTGCGGTAATCGCAGCTTTTATTGGTGCCATGATTATTCTGCGGCCCGGCATTCAGGAAATATCATATGGCCAACTGGCCCAAGTTCTATCTGCGCCCCTGTTCGCCATATCCTATCTGACCGCCAAAAGCCTAAGCGAAGACGAAAGCCCGGCCGTTATCGTTGGTATGTTATCCCTGTTCGTCACCATTGGCCTTGCCCCCTTTGCCTATGCCGTCTGGCAAACCCCTACATTGACAGAAGTGATGTGGCTAGGGCTGGTCGCGGTTTTTGCCACAGCAGGGCATTTCACCATGACCAAAGCCCTGCACGCAGCACCCTTGATGGTCACACAACCAGTTACCTTCTTGCAACTCGTCTGGGCAACAACATTAGGTGCATTGATGTTTGGCGAGGCGGTAGACTTTTGGGTCTTATTCGGCGGCGGCGTTATTATTGCCGCCGTCAGCTTTATTTCCTACCGCGAATGGGTAGTGTCAAAACAAATGCGCACCCCACCTGCGGTGGCGACGAAATAATGTATACAGAACGGCCCGATAACCATTTTCAACCTTCCTGCACGTATAACGCCCATGACGTCAAAGTGGTTATTGGGATTTTCTAGGACGGGTATCAGCACCAAACTGAGATCACCATATTACCGGTAAGAACCGATGAAAAGACATTTTGATAGCCCTTAAGTAAGATATTCTATACTAAAACACTACGTCTCCAACTCGCCGCCAATCCTAACCACAGCCTCCACCAGCATATCCAGATCGCTTTCGCGTGTACGATGATTGGTCAGGTTCACCCGTATCGCCATGTGCCCGCCTAGCACGGTGGTGGACGGCACGGCGATACCGCTTTCTTGCAGGCGCACGACGATCTCTTCGTTCAAAGCATCACAATCGCGATCAAACTTATAGCGAAAACAGCAAATGTTCAGCGGTACGGGGGCGAGCATTTCCAGTTTATCAGATGCTTTCACCAGCCGTTCCAAATATTGCGCTTGTTCGATATTGCGGTCAATTACGGCTGCCAGTGCAGCCACTCCATGTTCTTTCAAATGCGCCCAGACTTTCAGTGCGCGAAATCCGCGTGACAGTTCGGGGCCGTAATCCACAGCCCAAAACGCGCCACCCGCAAGGCCGCGTTCAGAACCGCGCAAATATTCAGGGCGGTCGGAAAATGCTGCGCGATGTGCCGCCTCATCACGGATCAGCACACAGCCCGCTTCATAATTAACTTGTAACCACTTGTGAAAATCAAACGCCAAGCTATCTGCGCGTGCCACCCCTGTTAGACGTGCGCGCGCATGTTGCCCTATTTTAGCCGTCGCCCCAAAGGCCCCGTCGATGTGAAACCACATGCCTTGATCGGCGGCAATATCGGCCAAGCTTTCCAGATCATCTATTGCCCCCATATTCACCGCCCCTGCGGTACCCACGATCAAGAAAGGCATAAACCCTGCAGCTTTATCCTTAGCAATCGCTGCTTTAAGTGCGGAAATATCCATTTCCAGTGCAGCATTACAGGTGATTTTACGCAAATGTTCACGACCCAACCCCAGAATATCAAAGGCTTGTGCCACGCAACTGTGGGTCTGTTCGCTGGTATAGCCAACCAACGCGCCGTTTGCCCCCTGCATCGCCTGATCTCGTGCCACTTTCAGCGCAATGATCGTGGCCATTGAAGTACCTGATACAATCAGACCCGAAGTTGCCGCAGGCATCCCCATCATTTCAGCCGACCACGCCAACACTTGGCGTTCCACCACAGGCGCCACATGATCGCGCCCACCTGCGTTTACGTTCATCGCAGCGGCGGCAATTTCAGCCATCAGGCCAGAAGGCGCACCCGTGCCATGTACCCAACCAAAGAACCGCGGATGGGTGTTGCCAACGCCATATGGCAAAAAACTTTGTAACTGCTTTTGCATTTCATCTGTTGATTTACCCTGAATAGGCAAATCCGCTTGAATAGTGGCTTTCTCTGCCTCTGGCAAAGGTGTCCAGACACGCCCCTCATTGGCATTGGCCAGCTTATCTATTGAGGCATCCAGCATTTTGTGGGCCGAAGCCCTGAAAGCATCCCAATCTTTGGGGTCTAAAGTCATATCTAATTCCTATCCGCGCCAGAAGTTTCGGGTGAACAACACATAGACCGCCATCAGTTCCAACCGTCCGATTAACATCCCTGCTGCCAGCAGCCATTTTGCTGTATTATTTATATTCGCAAAATTACCTGAGGGCCCGATTTCGGCACCTAACCCTGGCCCGATATTGCCCAAAGCAGACGCAGCCCCAGAAATAGACGTTATCATATCTAGGCCCGTCATACCCAAAGCTACCGCCAGCACTGCCAGCGACAAGATGAACAGCATGAAAAACCCCATAACGGATGAAATAACATCCTCGGCCACCGTGCGGCCTTCATATTTTGGCATAAATACACCGTTAGGGCTGTGAATACGTTGGATTTGGGCGCGCAAAGAGGCATAAAGCAACTGAAACCGAAAAACCTTGATCGAACAAGTGGTACTGCCAGCACATCCGCCGATAAGTCCGATCATAAAAAACATCGTGATCGGAAAGCTGCCCCAGCGCATATAATCGTCACTGGCGTATCCCGTACCCGTTAAAATCGATACGCCATTAAAAGCGGCTTTGCGCAAGGCAAGTTCAGAACCACTTGTAACAAAACTAAAGCGCCAGAGCGTCAACAATATAACAACGGATAAGGCCGTCATTAAAAAGCTGCGAATTTGTGTGTCGTGCCAAAGCGGTTTAAACGACCCACCTACAAGCTGCACATAGCGCACAAATGGCAGACATGCGAACAGCATAAATACGACCGCGATATATTCAGATCCGGTACCAAGTGAGCCAAAACTGTCGTCATAATTCGCAAATCCGCCTGTGGCAATCGTGGTCATGGCATGAACGATACTGTCAAATGTGCCTTGTCCTGCAACGCTGTAACAGATGGCACAAAGCATTGTTAGTGCAAGGTATATAGATGATATTGTACGTGAAATTTCTGCGGCCCTTGGCAATACTTTACCAAATGTATCAAACCCTTCGGTACGGAATATCTGCATCCCACCGACCTTCAGCAATGGCAAAAACACCATCGCCACAACAATAATACCAATACCGCCAAACCATTGCATCAACCCACGCCATAACAATATGCCGCGCGGTAAATCACCTAAGCCCGAAAATACCGTAGACCCAGTTGTTGTCAGCCCTGACATTGCTTCAAAAAAAGCATCCGTGTAACTTGCATGTGTCGCCCCAAACCAAAATGGCAAAGCTGCAAAAATAGGCAAAACCACCCACACACCCGTTGTTAGAAAAAACGTTTGCTGAATAGAAAGCCCTTCTTGGCCTTCACTGGCACAGGCCAAAGCAACTGTGCCCCCAAAAATTGCCGTGATAAAACCAGATAATGCAAACACTTTCCAGTGTTCTGCATCATCATACATATCCATCAACATCGGAATTATCATCGTGGCACCAAGTGCCACGACCAATAGGCCAATTACATATCCAGCTGGGCGGAAATCAAACATATTGGCAGATTTGGCGTTTTGCCACCCATCCGTCAAGCATTTTCAAGTTCTTAACGTCAACCCATGTGTCTTGTTAGCACGAACAAGCTTGCAAGCTGTTCAACCTCTTTCGTCGTCAAGTCGGTAAACTTCGGATTGGCAATCATAATGCGTCCCAAACTGGCCCAATATAGGGCCAATGCCCTAACGCGCCTTTCGGGCAAGGGCACTCGCAACGCTTCCAGCAGTTCTTCCACATAAGAGATGCGCCGCAAATCCACATCCGCCACAACGACCGCAATGTGCTTATCCGTTGCCGCCCATGACCGCACTGCACGCTCAAGCGATGTTTCCGCACTCATGGCTTTGCTTAACAAAGCTGTTAATCGCGTTTCGGGGTTTGTATCAGCTCGCAAATCACTAATAATCTGTTCGGTTGAGATATTCTTCCATTCTTGCAGTACACATTCCTCAAAGTCCCGAACATCCTTGAAATGCCAATAAAAACTGCCACGCGATACGCCCAGCTTTTGCGCTAAGTTCTGGGCAGTCAAATTTGAATGCCCATATTTCGCTAGCTCTTTTAAAGCATAGATAACCCAGTCGGTTTTTTTCAGGCGCGTTTTCATAACCGTACCATACACATATGTATTGACTTCGACCACCACAAATGGCACAACCATACATATATGTATGGAAGGGCAATAAACATGAATGATATAGCATTGATAACCGCAGGAAGTATCGGGGTTTTGGTCGCTATAATTCACGGCGTACTTCTGCACCGTTTGATGGTACAACCTGCATTAGAAACGGCCCCATTGACTAAAATATCACAACGGTTGTTGCCACTTTTAATGCAATTTAGCACCATATGCTGGTTTATAGGCGGTATTGCTTTAATTGCCGCCCCGTTCTGGTTTGACCCTTCAGCACGATTAACCACAGCATTTTTTGTTGGCGGGTTTTACATATATGGCGCGATCGGCAACCTTTGGGGGACAAGGGGACGACATATCGGATGGGTATTACTGGCAATAGCAGTTCTATTGATTGCCTACGGCGCCACAGAGGGCTTATGAGCCACGATTAACAGGGTTACCGATCAGTTTTAGAAATTCTTGTCGCGTGATGTCGTTGGATTTAAATATCCCCATCATCCTTGATGTCACCATCGTGACCCCGTGCTTATGAACCCCGCGTGTTGACATGCAGTGATGTTCGCCTTCCATCACAACGGCCACTCCACGAGGTTGCAAAACCTCTTGCAATGTATTGGCTATTTGCGCTGTCAGCTTTTCCTGCACCTGCAGACGTTTGCCGTAAGCATCAACTAAGCGTACAAGCTTGGATATACCCACAACACGGTCTGTCGGAATATATCCCACATGTGCCTTGCCGATTATCGGGGCCATATGGTGTTCGCAAAAGCTTTCAAAACGGATGTCTTTCAGCACAACCATTTCGTCATAGCCATCCACCTCTTCAAAGGTGCGCTGCAAAACTGCAGCAGGGTCTTCGCCGTAACCGCGAAACCATTCACCATATGCCTTAGTCACACGCGCAGGCGTATCAATCAGCCCTTCACGATCAGGATCGTCGCCCGCCCAACGCAAAAGTGTGCGCACAGCGTCTTCTGCTTCTTCACGTGATGGGCGTGATTTTTCATCCGTCATGGCACATTCCTTAAGCCTATTGATCCTTACCTAGATAATAGGGCTAATTTCGTTTTACCACATCAAAAATCCGACAGTTTTGCACCTATGTCAGACCTTTACGCCTTTTCCAACGCTTGTGTGATGTCATTCAGTAAATCATCTGCATCTTCTAACCCAATAGAAATACGCACCAGACCATCCGAAATACCCAAAGCGGCCCTTTGGCCATCGGTAAGGCGTTGATGCGTTGTGGTAGACGGATGTGTGATAATAGATTTCGCATCCCCTAGATTGTTAGAAATTGTAATAATCTCCAGCGCATTGATAAAATTAAACGCCGCATCTTTACCACCTTTCAGCACCAAGGTTACCACAGTCCCCCCTTGGGTCATCTGCCGTTTTGCCAGTGCCAGTTGCGGATGGTCGGGCGCAAACGGGTAGATCAGACGTTCCAATCTATCATGCTCTGATAATGCCGCCACCAATACCTCACAACTGCGGGCTTGTGCTTCGCAGCGTATTACAATGGTTTCTAGGCCTTTCAACATTACCCAAGCGGTGAACGGGCTCATCGCGGGGCCTGTGTGTTTGTTGAACGGCTCAAACGTTTTGCGGATATATTCCTTGGTGCCCAGCACCACGCCACCCAGACAACGTCCCTGCCCGTCGATATGTTTCGTTGCTGAATAAATAACCACATCCGCACCAAGTTCAAGCGAGCGTTGAAACACAGGCGTGGCAAACACATTATCCACCACAACGGTTGCGCCCGCAGCATGCGCAATCTCTGACACACCTTTAATATCAATGACTTCCAACGTCGGGTTTGACAAAGCCTCTAGGAAAGCCACCTTTGTATTCGGACGCATTGCGGCGCGCCATTCATTCAGATCAGTGCCTTCGACAAAAGTCACCTCAATGCCCCAGCGTTGCAAAATATCTTCCAACACAAACAAACAAGACCCGAATAAAGCCTTGGCAGAAACCACATGATCGCCAGCGCGTAACATTGAAAATAACGCACCAGATACTGCGGCCATGCCACTTGCAGTCGCAAAAGCATCCTCTGCCCCTTCTATGGCTGCAATGCGTTCTTCAAACATCCGCACAGTTGGGTTGCCGTAACGGGCATAAATATACTCGTCTTCTCCCGCCTCAATAAACCGCGCTTCGGCCTGTTCCGCACTGTCATAAGCAAAGCCTTGTGTCAGAAAAATTGCTTCTGACAGCTCATTATACTGGCTGCGTTTTGCACCCGCATGCACCAGCTTTGTCTTTGGTTTCCAGTTTTCCATATTTTTTCTTTCCGGGCCGCGCCCAATAAAAAACCCCAACCGATAACAGTCGGGGTCGCATATCGCCCTGACCTCTTTAGCGGCATATTTAACGAGGCCCACAATCCGGTTACAAATCGCCTCAAATTATTCGTACTTAATATGCACAATGCAGTCAATGCCCCGTGTGGTTTTTACGGTTTCGCAATTTATCTGCATTAGACAAACGTTAGAGCAGTAAAAGAGTACCGAATGACAGTTTTTAAAGTGCACTCAAACAATGGGGTAATACATAACCCTGCCTACCCGCGACGTGATGTGATGGGCCTGTTGGCAAAACAAATTGAGCAGTATCGCCGGCCTCCAAGGATTTCAATACAATTACCGGCCCATCACCAATCAACCCCCTTTGCACTACAACCACATGATAACAACACACTGGTTGTTGACTTTCGCTGGTTGGGTTATACCGCTGGATTACGCGCGATACCTGACTTAGCAACACCCTATGAAAAGGCAGGATTAGAAGCCAAAGGGTTAACAATATTAATCAATGGTTTACGCGAAATTTGCCCTGATTGCCCAGTGGATGTTGTCGCGCACAGATTGGGTGCGCGTGTCGCCCTGATGGCAGTGCGCACGACCCGTTCAAAAATGTGGCGCAACCTGCTGTTATCCAATGCGTTTGAGTATTCGGCACGCACGTTGCTGTCGCTTGATTGCCCAATGGGCAAGCATTTATCAATAAACAATCTTATCACCCAACACACGAATGTGCCGGCGTATATTTTCAATCGTTTCGGCCCAAAGCCAGGCCCCGCAGATCGCGCAATATGTTTTGGTTATAAGTTTGCGCATTCAAATTGGAAAGAAACCCCCGATAACACACCAGAAGCTACACGATTAATATTGGAAATGGGCGCCAACACATTTGCATTTTCAATGTCTAAACCAAATCCTGTTATTCAATACATGCACCAATCGTTTTCTATAAATTAACAAAACAGTGAATTGACCTCGCCCGAATTCCTGCCATTCTACCGACCAAACATCGGAGAATAATATGACAGATCCCATTGATCTTTATTACTGGCCAACCCCGAACGGCTGGAAAATCACCATCGCTTTAGAAGAAATGAACCTACCTTATAAGCTGCACTTGATAGACATCGGCGCAGGTGATCAGTTTAAACCTGATTTTCTAAAAATCGCCCCCAACAACCGTATGCCTGCGATTGTTGACCATGACGGGCCAGATGGTGCCGCAATTTCAATCTTTGAGTCAGGCGCGATTTTACAATATCTTGCCCGTAAAACGGGTAAGTTTTACGGCACTTCTGACCGTGACCGCATTGAAATTGACCAATGGCTGATGTGGCAAATGGGCGGTCTAGGCCCAATGGCAGGCCAAGCCCACCATTTTTTGACCTATGCGCCAAAGATGGAACCACCACAAGTTCTGCCTTATGCACAAGACCGGTATCGCGCTGAAACTAAACGACTTTATGGTGTTTTAGACAGGCAGTTGGCAGGCAAAGAATATGTTTGTGGTGATTTTTCCATAGCTGACATGGCTATTTGGTCATGGGCCACTTTGTGGGAGCGCCAAGAACAAGACATTGCAAACTTTCTCCACATGGAAAAGTGGTTGGCACGTTGTGAAGCGCGCGAAAACGTTACAAAAGGTCGAGCAGTTGCTGCAGATAAACGGTCAAACAACAGCGGGAAAGAAGCCCAAAAGAACCTGTTCAAAACCAAATAAGTTTATTTTTCTTCTACATTGCTGCTGTATTTTTCAATTAAGCCCGCTTGGGCCATGAAAAACACAAATACGGCAGCAGTCAAACCAAATGTCTTGAAATTCACCCAAGCATCGGTTGACATCGTGCGCCAAACAACCTCGTTTGCCAGCGCCAATGTTAAAAAGAAAATGCAAACCCGCTTTGTCAGTATCATCCACCCTTGATCGTTCAGCGGCATCGCACCTTCCATCATGGTTTGCAAATAAGATCGCCCGCGCAACAAGCCAAACCCAAGAGAACTACCAAAAAACAGATACAATATAGTTGGCTTCATCTTTATGAACCGATCATCGTTCAACCAGACAGATAACCCGCCGAAGATCACCACTAAAACAGCCGTCATCAACTGCATTTTCGACAGTTTCCCAGTCAACGCCCACAAGATACCAGTTGCAATCAGCAAAACAGGGATGAAAATAGCCGTCACTACAATAAACCCTTCGTAATCACGGCCTAAAATTGTGTATGTATCTTCTTTCAGCTTTGTATAAGCGATGAAAAATAGAATAATCGGCCCCATTTCCAGGGCCAGTTTTACAATCGGGTTTATCTTTTTCTCTGTCATAATCGCTTTCTATCTTGGCTATCCGCCAAATTCCACCAAAACCGCGCCAGCGGCAATTAAACCCATCAAAACCGCGCGCATAGGGCCAACGGTCTCTTTCAAAAATACCCATCCAATAATGGCGGCAAATACAGTTGAGGTTTCACGCAATACCGCCGCTTCTCCCACTTTATCCAACCGTGTTGCCATTAATATGGATCCAAAACTCATGAATGCAACAATACTGCCGATAAAACCGCGCACCATCAACGGGCGTATCAGCGGCGGGTTATCCATACGCTTCCACCTAACAGCAGCAATAACTGGAAAAAGCAGCCCATCAATTAAGAAAAACCATGCAAGAAACGTGAACGGATTAGGTGTTTCACGAATGCCATATGCGTCATAGGTTGTGTAAGTCGCCACCATAAAGCCCGCAACAACGGCCCATGCAAGGGCCAATTTTATCGCATTGCGGTCAATTTTCTCACGGTTAAGATTAAATGCTGCTAGCGCAAAAATCGCCAAAGTCAACACCGCCAATCCACCCCATTGCAAGCCTGCGAAATGTTCGCCAAAAACTATGCCCGCAGCAAGAACTGTCACCACAGGGCCCAGACCCCGCACAACTGGGTAAACAACTGTGTAAGACCCATAAGAATAGGCCTTGGCTTGGGTGATTTTGTAAACTGCGTGGATTATAAACATCCCCGCAAAAATCAACCACATATGGGGTTCAGGCCAAGGCACCACAAAAAATGCAAACGGCATTGCCATGATCGCATAGCAAATATCCACAGCCCCGCGCGTCAACCACGGGTCATGGCGGCCTTTTTGCAAAGCCCCAAAAATTGCATGCATTAACGCAGCAAACAAAGCCAAAAACATCGCCAAATGACGGCCGCTTTCAGTGCCTTCAATAGAGATTAACCATTCCGTCAAACTGTGTGACCCGTCAATGCTTGCGCGAATTCTTCAGGATCAAACGGCGCCAGATCATCAATTTGTTCACCCACACCAATCGCATGAATGGGCAGGCCAAACTTATCAGCCAAAGCCACCAAAACGCCACCTTTTGCAGTGCCATCAAGCTTGGTCATAATCAAACCACTTACATCCGAAATATCCCGAAACACCTCTACTTGCCCCAAAGCGTTTTGGCCCGTGGTCGCATCCAACACCAGCAATGTATTATGGGGTGCGGACGGGTCTTTTTTGCGGATAACACGCACAATTTTAGCCAGTTCTTCCATCAGGTCAGAACGGTTTTGTAAACGACCTGCAGTGTCAATCATCAACAAATCCACCCCGTCAGTCTCGGCCTTTTCCATCGCTTCAAACGCAAGTGAAGCAGGGTCAGATCCTTCAGGTGCCGTCAAAACAGGTACGCCCGCACGTTCACCCCAAACCTGCAACTGTTCAACAGCCGCAGCCCGAAAAGTATCACCCGCAGCAATTACCACAGATTTTCCAGCGGCCCTAAACTGACTGGCCAGCTTACCAATGGTCGTGGTTTTACCAGACCCGTTTACCCCAACAACCAAAACCACTTGTGGTTTTTTGGGATATAACGGCATCGGTTTTGCCACTGGATCCATGATGCGTGCAATTTCTGCCGTGAGCAGGCTTTTAATTTCATCAACCCCAAGTTTTTTACCAAACCGCCCTTCAGCCATTGCTGCCGCAACACGTAATGAGGTTTCAACGCCCATATCCGTCGTGATTAGCAACTCTTCCAAGCTTTCAAGCATCGCATCATCAAGCACCCGTTTTAGGGCTTTTTCTTTGGGTGCCCTACCAAGCATCCGCCCCAACAGCCCAGGTTTTTCAGGCTTTTTAACTGGTGCTTTAACGGGCTCTGGCTCTGGCTCTGGCTCTGGCTCTGGCTCTGGCTCTGGCTCTGGCTCTG
>OJDV01000148.1_pt1 | contig 31840 bp, 23 predicted proteins | sample 1592911 | NCBI WGS metagenome assembly OJDV01 (sample SAMN05416860, study PRJEB24817) | seawater metagenome | isolation source: Sea water | place: Canada:Atlantic | collected 2013-11 | reverse complement strand
ACGAGATTTCTGCCTGTCTCGTGGGCTCGGAGATGTGTATAAGAGACAGTCGTAACACCTAGCGTCACACAAGGATACCCAGATGTACCCCCTGCCGGCCCTAGTTCTGAGCTCCAGAACCAGAGGTTCAACAGCGGCTTTGGCGCCTTTAGCCAACCCGGAGGTCTACCGCCCTTCGGTGTGCTTATGGTCAAGGGGCGGGAGCCGCAAACTGTAGGGGCGCTCTTGGCTCGCGGTATGGGTCAAGGAGGCAGCAATGATAACGTACCGGGTTTCGTCTTTGACGGGCGGGTGGTGTTTGACGGGAACGATGCTTTCCAGACCCTGGCGAACCTACCTGATGGCGACCCTGACCGGACAGCCACAGGTGACGTCTACAACGCACACTGGTTCGTGTGGACCGGGGATACCCCGGAAAGCCTAACGGGGGACATCACTTTTGGTCTCGCCGGCGGCGCCAACGCCATAGATGCGAGTGACCTCAACTACATGGAGTCGTTCTTGTGTGAGGTTGTGCTGCCAGGCACCTCTGGTGACGGAGACTGGCGAGTTCGCCGCTACGACGGTCGAGCCTTCCGGTTCTTCGGCCTAGGGCAGCCAGATTACCCCAAAGACGATGACGGTGATGCAGGTTCGCTAGCTAGGATCAAACGGAGTTTCTTGATCCTGACGCCGGCCAAGCTGTTCGGAACGCCGGGGTCTACGCAGGCTGACCTAGCCATACCGGACCTTCCTGGTGAGGTATCACCTCAGGGTACGGGCGCTACGTTCCAGCAGGACAAGCTCTTCGTTGGAGCAGATGGCCGCGATTACTGGGTAGCTAACGTGCTATCTGGCGGCACCACCATTGAAGTAGCAGGTGAGTTCATTGAACCCAGCTCTGCCGTGAGTGGGTTGTTTGTTGAACCTAGCGGCTACCTGAGGTACGGTGACCCCAGGAGCATGCTGGATTACGGTGCAGGCGGCCACACTCACGCAATCCTGCCTAATACAGGGCTCCAGATGAGTAACCCGCTGCCTCGAACCCTTCCCGATATAGCGGATGAGTACGATTCGTTCCGTCTACCTGTGGCACACGGACACGCTGCCCTCGAGACGGTGCGATACCCCCTTCCCGCGGCTGAACTGTTTACCCTTTGTCAGAAGCTATGACTGATATCCATAGACAGTACGCCAACACGCTGTTTGGTTACAACCTACTGAACAACGGCGGCTTCACCCAGCACCTGAATAAGATTGAGGTGCTCGAGAACACTTCAACGGATCGCGGCCCTAACTCTAAGGACCTCGTAGACATGGGTCTTTACTCACCCGCATCGATCGGATTCAACCTCTCGAAGGCAGGTGCTGTTGGGTTCTGGGACTTCAGCGGGGCCGCTGGCCGTGCTGTTATTGCCCCTACAGACGCTGACGGCAACACGGTCACCTCCAGAGATGGCGGCAATGTCCTGAAGATCGTATTCACTGAGGATGGTGATATGTTCATGGACCAGGTGCTAGCCGATCCAAGGCGGCTAGAAGGTGCTCCCCTTAGCATCTCGTTCTCAGGTGTCTCTTTTGTAGGTGAACCCACCGTAACCCTAGTAGTGATCGTAGATGACGTGGAGACCGAGCTCACTACGGTGTCTGCCGCAGCCTTTGGGGCATTCCGTCGCACAGGAGCAGTATTCACCTTCCCAGACACAGTAAACAGCGCCACTATTCGATTCAAGCTGAATGGCTGTGCCACTGACGCCGTTGGTTTGTCTGGCGTATGTGCTATGCTAGGGTACCAGTCACAGATCTTGAATTTTACGTCTTCTTTTGTTGATAGAGCTGTGCCTTCTGGTATAACGTATATGTTCGTGGGCGATGCCTGCCCGCCCGGCTACTTTCAGTACGAAGATGGGAAGATGGCTCTAGTTTCTGGAGTCAAGTCTTTCCAAGAAGTGGCCGGCGCTGAGGTAACCACCTTGGGGCAAGACAAGCACGATCACCTGACAACAACGGCTAACGGGCTTAGCCTCCCAGACGACACGGAACTACGAACTAACGTTCCGTTGAGCGGCACAGGCACCTCCAGAGTACGGGCAGTCCCTTTTCAGGACTACCCTGACGGAGTGGCAGCACTTCCCCCTGACTCAGATGCTCCAACGACTGTGCTTGGCAGCAGCCACACACATGTGCTAAGGACTGACATGGATTGCCTGCCGCCCACCTTCCCCGTGAAATTCTGCAAGAAACTATAACGTGGCTAGAGCTAAAACCGAAAGAACGCTTATTACGCGGCTAGAAGAAGAGGAAATCACTGAAATCCATTGCGGTTACCGCCACTTCAAGCTATCTTTAAAGCGAGGTATCATCGAAGAAGGACATAAGTGCCAAGGCCTTACCGACTTCGATGAAGGTGTGATCACCCTAGAGCGATCTAACAACCACGAAACCGTACGAGAGACCCTGCTACATGAGCTCGTCCATGTAGTACTGGAAGTCTCCGGACTAGGCGACGACGAGGACGGGAAACCTACCCACGTCAATAACGAAGAACTTACTACACGAGTGAGTCGCGGCCTACTACTACTAATGAATCTAAACCCAGAGCTGTTTAGTATCCTCAATGAAAGACAAGAAACCGAGCCCAGCTAACCACTTCTATAAGTGTGAGCGGTGCCGCAGTAAGTTTGCGCTCGCAGAGGCCGAGCAAGGCGTTGACCCCTACCCCGTAGATGCGGAGATGCCTGAACAAGAGAACCTCGTTTGGTGCCTCAGCTGTCGCAAGACAGTGAATACCCTCTTCTCTAAAATGTTGGCGCTGGTGTTCCCAGATGCAGAACCTGAAGCATAGCATCTTCTTTTATAGAAGAGATTGTGCCTTGTGCATTAAAGCGGCTCCAAAGGTCGCAGCCTTCTTTGCAGAGCGTAATGAGCCGCTCCTGTACCACACGATCACGGAAGATTACTATTCTGTGATCCCTGGATTGCCCGCCCTTGTGCTGCGGCAGCCTGTGTTCAACACAGACACAGAGCTTATCCTAGTAGGTGCAGACATTCCTGACTACTTAGAAAAGTTGGCTCTAGAAGCCAAAACCAAGAACCATGGCCGGAATCACACACCCTGAGGGCTGTTACTGTGGCGGCTGCGTAAGAGCACGCGCCGAACAGGTTGAAGCCTCAAACAAGGAGATCTCCCTGGCAGAGATCAGAGACTGGGTCTACGAGCAGCCGCAACAACCACTCGATGCTAGGGGCGGCGCCGGCTGCCCAGCACAAGGTGGCCCCTGCTTCTGCACAGGAGCTTGCCGCGGTGAAACGAATGAAGTCGCCAACTATCCTTTTGACCCGTTAAACGGTGAACAGTTTGGATAGTAACAAGAAAGACCTGCTATTGGACGTGCTGGCTCTCATAGCGCTGATCTTCGTCGTTAGCTTCGGGCTACCCACCCTTTGGTCCTGACGCCGCCGCCCAGTTTTGTAGCTTTACACTATAGGTGATATGTCCTGTCCATGTACTGCAGTATTTGAATCGATCCCGACCGAGATGGTTTTCGGCGATTCCGCCCATTGGTTGATCAAATTCACCGATTGTGACGGGAACGCTATGGACACCACGGATTGGGAGATGTGGCTGATTCTACGGGACGGTGTTGACGAGGAGACCTCAACCAACATCTTCCGTTTTAAGCACACAATCCTAGCCTCTGATGATTCTGTGCTGGGCAAAGCCACTATCACCATCAACTCCGAAGACAGCAAGACGATTCCCGTTGGTAGGTACTACTACGAGTTCAAACGGGTGCTGCGAGACCTGTCACCTCCCGATGTCTGGACCTTCTCGTACTCCGAAAAGATGGAGTTCGATGTCAAGCCTGGAACCTCAATAATCGACCTTTAAGCCATGTCTGACGTCTGTAGCGATAGCGGTTCTTCAATCTCTGTAAACTCAGCAATCCTTAGTGGAGCGCTGACGGGTGTGGCTGGGCCACAAGGTCCTCCGGGATGCGCGCAACTCTCCTGTGCCACCACGATCTACACGCCCACCCCTGGCCGCTTCTACCTCGGGTACTTCCCCAAGGAGACGGTGCTTGATGAGGTCATGGTTTTGAACCAGGGCGGTACGGCTACCATTACGTACAACATTAAGCACGGCGCCAACTATACAGGCATCGGCACTGATCTGTATGCTGCGAGCCGTACGGACACTAGCTCTACCACAGGAACGGTCACCACAGAGGCCGACTTCGTTACGGGCGCTAACACGATCCTTGCTGGCTCACACCTTTGGATGGATATTAACACCACACTCGCTGATAGCGTGATCGTGGCTATTGTCTATACCCCTGAGTGCGATCCTGTGACCGTGACGGGCACCGCTGACGGGCTCGGCGTACCTCTTGAGGATACTGGTACCGGCACGGGCGTCCTTCCGCTGACGGCCCCGTAACGGGTAAAAAGGCAGGCACTACCTTTTCCTTTTCAGAGGTGCCGACGGCTACACTAGTTATAGCTCTCACACCGTGATGGTATGTACATAACTACAGTAGACCTAGAAATCCAGACCCTTAACGCCAACGGGGTCCCCACGTCCCCTTCCGTGCTTTACGGGGTGGTCCGTAACTCCCAAGGGGAGCTCATCCAGGAGCTCTCTTTTGAGGATTTGAAGGAAGAGGCGCAGGGGTATTATACGTACCGTAACTACGACGTCTCGGATACCCAAAAGTTCCCGGGAACGTACCTCACAGTCTTCTGGTGCACGAAGAGTGATGACATCTCGCCTGAGCGGGCCCTGTCTGTATACGACATCTTCGGTGAGCACTCTTCAGGTTTCAAGAACCGCCTCTTCACCTGGTGCCCCTCGTACAAGCAAACCAACCTGTACGGTTACGAGGTCTACCGTACCAAGCCGGATGAGTCTGAAGAGATCCCCATTGCCCGCACCGTATTCCCGTACTGGTTCGATGAGACGGAATACGCGAACGAGGCGGAGTTCCAGAACAGCACCTTCCGTGTGCGGGAACTTGTCTGGGATGATCGGTTCGAAGAAGGGCTAGGGCCCGACCGCTATGTAGGTAAACTTGCCGCCATCGAATCCAATCACGTGTACTGCCGCCTCTATGGCCGTATTGTTGACGTTATTGGTCACGGCCGCCCCCAGATGCTCAGCTTCTACGTACACGAGGTGGACGCGCCTCAAGAGATCGACGACTCATACCTTATGCGGCGTAATGAGGTGAATGTACACATCAACAGCCGCGGCGAGTTCTCTGTCCCACTAATCCAGGGCGCACTGGTAACAGCAGAGATCTCCGATGCCGGGATCAGCCACCGTTTCGTGGTACCCCGGGCCCACACGTGCCAGTTCAAAGAACTAGACTTCTATCCCCTTGATACCAACTATCGAGCTCAGTAATGGCTGATTTTAGTAACAACCTAGACCTCACGCTTCCCGAGATCGGTGAGTTCCCTGGAATCTGGGGCCCTTTCGTCAACGAGAACTTTGAGGTTCTAGACGGATTGTTCGGCCTCGGCGGTCACGCCCACAATGGTGATCCAGATCAAGGCGCGCGTATCACGCACGGCAATCTACTGGACATCGGGACGAACTCCCACGCCCAGATCGACGGGCACATCAGCAGCAGCACCCTGCACCAAGATACACGCATCAGCACAGTGCAGCGGTCTGATCAGAGCTTTGCCGTAGTTAACGTCTCTGATCTACGCTTCGCTAACGCAACGGTGGAGCTCGTCAGCGCCGGCGTCGCCCTAGTCACCCCGGACGCTAGTGGTATTAACTCATTCCCAGAGCGTACGGCGCCTGTTGTCCGGTACGATACCTTCACGGCACCTTCCGGCACTCCCGTCAGTGAGCAGAACTACCTAGTACACAAGCAGACCGAGGCACACCCTGAGTACACCACCAGTGGGGCCCTTGGTCGTGTCGGTGTAGGCTGCGAAGTCAGTATTGACACCTCGGTGCATACAGATACGTTCATCACGAACCTCACTGACGGCTTTAGCAACCATGGCGTTATTCAACGTGTGGGTGTTGTGGTGCAGGCACATGAGCCGCAGTCAGTTACGGTTAACGACAGCTACGGTTTGTGGCTCCACCTTCTAGGATCAGATCGTACTATCGACGGCTCTTCAGTAGGTCACCCAATCTCAGCCGGCCTCAGCCTTGCCCTACGTGTCGTTAATATTAACAACGCGCTGGTACTGAAGCCGCGCCTCTTGGTACGTACGATTACGGGCGGTTCTCAGGTTATCACGTTCAACGAGGCGTTCCCGCTTCCTTCCGGCTTTACTCACCCAGATGGCGGCGCTAGCTACGACGACCTACCCGTCGAGTTCCTCACGGGATCCCACGAGTTCAGCCTCTCTATTGACGGGGAGGACCTTAGTTCCTTCTTCCTCAATTACTACTACAACGGAGCGCTTGTATACCGCCGGCTCTTCTCGGCTACGGATACAACGTCCAACACTGGCGCTTTCTACGACGCGGTTGTTTCCCTACTAAACGATCTACGTCAGGTCTCCTTACCGCGGGTACCGGACTTCGGCCGTTGCGGCTGGTCGCTTACTGCCCGGATACTCACGGATACAACCTTTGATAGTAAGATCCTGGCTTTCATGCAGTCCAGCATGGAAGAGCAGCAGACTACCCGAATCGTATCTACCCCCTCCGGCAGCACGAACAACACGACACCTGTATGTGGTGGCGACGTTAACTGGACGGGCACTGTCGATCCCGGTCCTTTCGATCCAGACGGCAGCGGCGGTGCTATTCCCCCTAACCAGTGGTCAATCACAGGGGAGTTCCCGGCCGATGGCAGTAACTCGGAAGGCTTCACTATTGAGGATGCGGTAACCAGCGCCTCACGCAGTATCTTCTGCCTCCCTGGCGCACCGAACACCTCGGGTGGTTCAGAGTGCTTCAACGTACGAGGCATTTTGGATCTCTCCCTGACAGGCACCAACATGCCTCCGGCCGAGTTCTCCACGATCACGCTCAAGGCCGGTTCAGCAGGTATTCCTAGGGATTGGCGTCAAGGCGGTGCAGGCGGCTTCTACGGTGTTGGAGAAGAGCTCCCTAGCGTGCCCGATCCTGATGTCTTCATGTTCAACAACGGCTATACGGACGACGCGTTTAGCCCACAAGGAGACACCAAGAACCTACAGCTACGAGGCAACGCCCGGCTGCCTTGGGGTGAGACAGTTACTGTTGAAGTCACTCCGCAGTACCAAACGAGTACGTTCACCCAGAGTTTCACCGACGCAGTTGTGATCTGCCCTGGTACGCCGACTGTGGGTGATACCCCGGTATACTGGTTTGACCCGTCTTCGCCGCCCGGAATCTGGGTGCCCGTTACCACTACTACACCTATCCCGGAAGGTTCACCGTTCGCGTTCATCGTGCCCGCAACGAACCTACCCCTTGGTTCAGCTTTTTGGACGCAGGCTGACCCATTCAACGCCGGATACGGTCTTGCGGATGCAACCTCAGAAGCCTTGGATATCCTAGATGATCCGGTGCGACCCATTAGCCTGCTGCATTCGCGGATCCGAGCCAGTGCGCCCATCAACACGAGCGGTACTGTGTTCACTGGAGCACCGCCCTCAACCTTCGTAGCCTCTACGGACCCGGTAGGTGTTACGTACGACATTAGCACCGGCTTCAACATCGTAAACAATAACGAGCACCTGTTCGTTCTAGGTACGATGCACCCACGGGCCTGGAATGCTGGCGATCCGGACGATCTACGCCTCGATCTCCGTAACCCGGACATGAACGCCAGCTTCGAGATTGTGGACCTCATCCCAGCAACCTCCGTGACCGCTCAGCCGCCCGCCATTACCGGGTTTGACATCACGCCGCTCGCAAACGCGATTGCTGGTGGTGAAATCACTGTCCAAATCACGGTGAGTTACCCTGATCCCGATCTAGTTGTTGACTTCCCGGTAGGTATCCAAGGGTCGCCCACCTTCGATTTTGAGAACGCCACGATCATCTCACAGAGCGATACGTCTACCACCTGGCAGATGATCGACCTCACCGTTGACCCGGGTGCCTCCGCAGGGTCGCCTATCACGGCTAGGGCCACGAACACTACGGCGTTCACTCAGCTTGGCGCAGAGCACCGGGTGACGCAGAACGTGGCTTTCGTTGATGAGACGACGCCGCAGGTCCCGAACGTTGCCCTCAATCCGGCCGGCCAATCACTAACTGCCGGCGGAACCGGGGTGCTCTCAGTGGATGTAGACGAGAGCACCGTAAACGACAGTACTATTGTCAACGTACCTGCTGCCGATCAGCCGTTCGTTACTATTACCGGTGTTGATAGGACAGGGTCGCTAGTCGGCACTACACGTACCTGGCAATTCACGATGAGCGTCCTGGATGACGTAAGTACGCCGGCGACTACCAGCCTTAGGTTTGAGAACATGCCGATCGGTGGCGGTTTTGTGGGCTCAACGGCCGCGATTACCGTCGATCCCGTCCCGGCACCTATTATCACTAACGTGTCTTTGGATGCAGAAGGTAGCGGCATCACCGACTGGGAAACCACGCAGGCAGGGCCTCGAGACGTGTTTGTTATGGGCTCGAACTTCGGCGGCTCTACGCAAGCAGAAAACCTACAGGTTACGGGTTACTCTGGTGGCGGAACTATCTCCGTGGTCCCCGGTAGCTTCCAGAACACCGCCTCGTCACTGCGGTTCGCGCTAACTGTAACTGACATCCTTCCCGGCGAGACCTTCGGTATCGAAGTCATACGACCCACTAACGGTGGAAACCTGACGGATACCTTGAGCCCTGCCGTTACGTTCACTCCCGACATCTCAGTAGACGTGGACAACACGGTACTCTCAACAGATATTGCCTCAGGTCGATACTTCACCTTTGACATTGCAGGGAGCTTCGTAAGTGCCGGCACTACGGTGACTTTGGACTTCCTCGACGCAAGTACCAGCAACACCATTGTTTCGACAGGTACTGTCGTGATCGACTCTTACACGGATACCTTGATCTCAGGGTCGGCGCTGCTACTTGATAACCTTGAAGGTGTTGAAGTAGCCGTGTCTATCACGCTAGATACGGAGGCGTACACGGAAGTGCGATCTCTCGACACTTTTGTTGGGTCAGCACCTACGCCCGGTATCCTCACGTTTGACCTGACCCCGACGACAGAAGGTAGTACGCTAGCCTCTATTGTTATCATTGGTACTAACCTAATCGCACCGGCCACACCTGCTGGACAAACCACGGCACTCTCCTTCGACTACGACTTCACGACCCTAACTAACCTGGTTACGGTGACCGCGGAAGACACGAAGTTGGAATTCACTTGTGATATCCCCACCAGCACGACCGGCGATGAGGTCTCGCTCACAATCAACTATCTTGGGGGTGAGTCAGTCACTTTCGCTAATCTGGCCACCATCACCCCTCTAGGTGGTGGGGACCCTGTCATCACCGGAATCGATGTGGGCGACGGCCAGGCTACGGGGCAGCTCGGTGCTGTAGGCGCCACTACCACGATCACCTTGGAAGGGACAGGTCTGCACTCCGGTAACGTCTCGGATGCTTCCGGGTTCGCCCCTGTCTTGCTAGCCGTGGACGGCTTCGACAACGACGTAGGTTCTGGTACAGAGACCGAAAGCCCTCCTGGCGCAGGTCTTCACCCAGACACGTTGGCGGGCAGCTTCTCTGACGTTACCGTTGTTTCACAGAGCGATACGTCCCTAACTATCCGTGTCGGCGCCCTCAGTGAGGTATACATCGACACTGTACTTCGTCTTAAGCTGCAGCGGCCTGCAGGGCACCCTCTGGGCGCTGGAACGTGGACTAACACGCAAGTAGACGGTATTACACCCACCAACCCGCAACACCCTGGTGTGACGGTGAAAGGGCCTTCAACGACGCTGCTTAAACCGAACGGTGACCCTTCCCAAGGCGCTACCCGCCTCGACTTCGCAAGGGATCTTCAGGCGGCACTAGGTCCCTTCAAAGACGGGACCGTGTTTAGCGCCGTATTCCGGTTGGATCGGGCCCTCAGCTCCGCACCCAAGGTACTTCCTGTCGAAGATCCGGCTACAGGCCTCGTGCTACACAACATCTCTGTAGCTGCGACTGCTAGCCCTTTTGAGTGGCAGGTGACCGCCACGGTACCGACCACAGTAGAGCTTCCTGGCTACGCCTTCCCCACATGGACGACGTCTTTGCCTGTGATTGTTGGCCTGAAATTGGTTAATGGCATCCCGCTAGCTTCTGCAGTACTAGGCTCACCCCTATGGGAAACTTCAGGTTCTGCATCAACTGGCTCAAGTGGGCCCGTCGTAATTCCTTAAGCATGGTATACTTTAGTTAGACACTTTTGACATGCGAAACCACCTACAGAAACTAGCCGCCGCTGCCGCCGACGCCATGGGTCCGGCACCTGAACAAGCACCGCAAGATCCCGCTGCCGCCGAGGGTAACCCCGTGGCTCAGCCGATGGATCCAGTGGAGGAAGACAACATGAAGTTGCAGAACCTCCTCCAGAATCTGCAGCTACGGGCTGAGGTGGTGAAGGCACAGAAAGAGCTCGAGGATATGAGTAAACCTAAGCGCCGCAAGAAGGCGCCCAGGGATCCTGATGCTCCTGCTGAGCCCACCGGCCGTGATGTAGATATCAGCACTGTTTCAGCGATGACCAACCTAGTAAAGCGCACCCCACGTGTCAAAAACTCTGGGCCGGCGGCTAACAAAGACAAGAACAAGGCGGAACGTGCGGCCAACTCGGCTGATTCACGTGACCCTCAATCCCCAGTAGGGGCTGACCGAGATCGTGCGCTTAACGAGGCTGCTGAAGGACAGAGCCCCAACTCGTAAAAACCGATGACGAAAGAACTCTTTAAATTCGCTGGTGCTGTGTTGGATTGCTACGACGATCCCTCATTCGTCGATAGCGTGCAAGCTAAGGCTTGCTTCGATAAGCACCTTGTTTCCCCGGAGAAGGTTGCTGACCTCCCCGAGGATCAGTTCGCGGTTAAAATTGCGAGCCGTACTGGGTACAAGAAACGTTTCCCCATCTACAACGAGTTCGTCACAAAGATCTCGTGCCACTACTTCGAGAACAGCTACGTCGATCTCCCCGTAGAACTGCAGAAGAGCGCGGGCTACAACCTTGGCCAGGCTTGTGAGCGGTTTGGGATCGAGAAGACAGCACACGTCAGTGAGCACAGTAAGTCACCGGCATCTCGGATCGTAGAGCACATCACTAAAGAGGCGGCTGCCCCGATGATGGCTACTGAGAAGCTAGCTAAGTTTGCAGAGGAGCGCCTCGCTACTGAGCTCTCTAAGATGCGTCCCGCTAACCGTACGAAGGCCGCGACTTCTTTTTACAAAGCTGCTGGTACTGTAGAGCGCCAGGACGTCTGGGATTACGTTGAGAAGCCGGTTGCCGGCCCTATGCTCGAAGGAGCTCTTGACGACCGGGATAGCATCATGAAGACCGCCTCTCCTGAGCAGCGCTGCATCTTTGAGCAGATCCGCTCTGAGGTCGAGGACATGGAGCCGCAAGAGGCTGTCGCTGCCCTTATCGAGTTCGACAAGTACGCAGAACTCAACGTTCGCTATAAGGATGGTCTTGTTGACCCTTACCTTGCTGTCTACGGCGGCTGGCGTACCCCCAAGTTCTGCCAGGACGTAGAAGACGGTAAGCTTGCTAAGATCGCTGAGGTAGTAGACGGCCAAACGGGTGACCGCGTTGATCCTGAGACGGCTCGCGGCCTCTCCGTTGAGCAGCACCTCTTCAACCTCCAGAAGAGGTTCCCGAAGCACTCTGATTCCTTCAGTAAAGCTGCTTCTGCGCCGGCATCACCCGACATGGAACAGAAATACGGCCCTAACTATATCAAAGCACGTAAAATATACTTCGGAGTGTGATGACACGTGCAATGGATTTTTACGTCAGATGGCGTACCGCCTAGGTTCTACGAGAAAGTACTAACTCAAGAGTTTGGCGCCGAGTGGCAAGAATGGCTCCCTGAGACCCTGAATCAAGAGATTTCCCGGGTCTGGGGAGTTTCTGTAACTGACGAGGTTTCTAACAAGCTAGGCGCACTGAAGACGTTCAATAGTACGGACCTCTTCTACCACGACGCCGCTGCCTTTGAGAACATAGTACAGGCTGTCAACGACGCCCCTATGTCTCCGGAACTGATGAACCTCAGTTCACCCTCCGAGATCATCTACGCGTTTATCGTCTTGGGGCCTATTGATGCCTCCAAGCTCGAGCGCGAGATCACCGCATATATCAGGGTTTGTTGTGAGCATGCGGGGTTGGTTCTGTATCCTAAAACCATCGCCTTTGCTCAGCCCAAGTACCACGACAAGCAGACGACTGCTCTTCTACCTAAGATTTCATCTAAGCAAGTAGAAGCCGCATCAGACGACATCGTGGGACAGCAGTGCAACAAGCTTTTTGCTATCAACCAGGACGTGGTTGATCGTATCGCTAAGTTTATACCTAAAGAACAGTAATGGTTAACGTAGGACAGTCTCTCCGAACAGCTGGAGCCCCTGGTGGTCTCAGCGGAGGCGGCGGCGGCGGAGTACGAACCCTAAATTCATACCCGAACCCGCATTTCGACCTCAGCAGTCAAGAAGTTCCCCTCACGGTTAAGGAACTTTTCCGGCACTGCTTGTATTTGTACTTGAGTCACTCTGAGATCGCCCCGATCATCAACAAGAAGTGCTCGTACATCATCACCGACCTCATCTACGACACCCGCAGTGATCGAGATAAGGCTGCGTGGAAGGAGGTCCTGGAAGACATCCTCAACGTCCGAGAGTTTGAGTATGAGATGCTCCTGGATCAGGAGATCTTCGGCAACTCATTCTGCTCACTGTACTACCCCTTTGAACGCAACCTAGTCTGTAAGAAGTGTGAGAAGGAGACTTCTATCACAAACCCGGACCTGGTATGGCACTACCGCGAGCATAAGTTTGTGGGTACCTGCCCGCATTGTAAGCAGAGTACCGGCTTTGACGTCAACGACCGTCAGGTCAAGCACAAGAAGCGGCTCAAGCTCATTCGCTGGTTCCCGGAGTACATGCAGATCCTCCAGAACCCGATCACCGGTAAGAGCGACCATATCTACAAGATCCCTAAGTGGCTACGCACTGGGGTGAAGAAGTCCGAGAAGGACCAGAACAAGTACCTGGTTGAGGATATGCCAATGGTGTTCCTCCAGGCCATCAAGAAAGGCGAGGATGTGAAGCTCGATCCTGAGACGTTCTATCACATGCGCGTTCCGGGCCCCTCGTACTACGACACGTCCTTCGCCATCCCGCCGATGCTTTGCGTCTTCAAGGATGCTTGGCTTTTCCAGACGTATCGCCGCGCTCAAGAAGCAATCGCCATGGAGCACGTACTGCCGCTCCGTATGCTAGTACCCCGCCCCATCAGCGGCGATCACTCTCCTCACCTCCACAACGACCTCGGTCAGTGGAGCTACCGTATGCAGAGTATGATCTCCCGTTGGCGCCGCGATCCTAACGCAGTGTTCACCGCCCCCTTCCCTTGCGAGGTGGTAAACATCGGTGGTGACGCTCAGGCGCTCCAGGTCCACAACGACATGCTCCAGATCCGGCAGCAGATCTCTGTTGGCCTAGACTTCCCGCCCACGCTCGCTTTCGGCGACATGAACTTCTCCGGCTCAAGCATCACGCTTCGTATGCTAGAGAACACGTTCCTTACCCGAATCGCCCAGCTCGAGCGGTTCCTCACTGGCTTTGTCGTGCCTAAGGTACAGGCGTGGCTAGGTCTTCCGCCCATCGAGATTAAGCATCGCGACTTCAAGATGGCTGACGACGCGCAGCAGAAGCAGATCGCCCTCTCCTTGCGTCAGACCAACACGCTATCGGACCAGACCGTTATCTCCGAGCTCGGGTTCAACTACGCAGATGAGTTGAAGCGTAAGCGGGCCGAAGAAGAGGATCGTAACAGCGCCATGATGCGCCAAATGGTTACTCAGGCAGAGGCCCAAGGTAAGGCCCAGATGATCTCTGCTAAGTTTGAGGCCCAAGCGCAGCTTGAGCAGCAGCGGGTGGCGCAAGAAGCTGAGCGTAAGCAGCAACTTGATCAGTACGACGAGGTCCAAGGCAAAGGGACTACGGGTAAGATGCAGGAGCTCGCCGAGGCGGCTAAGAACCCGCACCCCTCAAAGCTTGGAGGCAGTAACATCGAGATGTCTGCTAACATGCTAGATATGCTAGCGGAGAGCTCCATCAAGGCAACGCCGCCTGAGCAGATGGATGACGTCCTTCTACGGACGAGTAAATCCAACCCGCAACTGGCTGTGGCTATTCGTAAGCGTATGCAATCATCCCAGTCCGCGGCTAACTCTGTACGGCCCCTGCCGGCACAGAAACCGCCTCGTAGCCCTAACGCTGGAATCTAATGACTGAGCAGATAAACACGGAGCTTGCTAAGCGATCCTTCCGGGGATTCACTGAGACCTTACGGGACCAGCCGAGTCTATCTGCCGTCACAGCTAAGTTTACGAAGCAGTACGCTGATGCGGCAACCCGCCGTAGGCGTAACGTGGTATTGGATATGGAGGACGAGAGCGATGCGCAGTTCTGGCAGGTCCTCCATAACACCAGCAGCAAATTCAAGGTGCTGAGCGAGAAAGAGTCTCACCAGAAGGGTGAGTACCTTTGCCGTGTTATTTTTGAGGAGATCGGGGATGACCTCCCGGTCTATAAGACGAAAGATCAACTAATCGAAGAGAACCTCTAATGTTCACAACTACTGAGATCAATGACAACCACCTCAAGCTCCTTGATGAGATCAAGAAGCAGGTCGCAGATACGTTCCCTATCGTCTCCAAGAACGAACGGACGCTGAAGGTCAGCAACCTGAGATGGGACCGCAGTGGTATGGACGTCATGTCCAACATCCGTGAACAGAAAGATGCGAAGCTGAAAGAGAAGTCGGTCGACTCCAAGCTCATGCTTGACGTGGACTTCCTAGAGGCAGACGGCACCGTCATCGACTCTCGTCGTGGCTACACCGTGCTGTCTATGCCGCACGTCACTAAACGTGAGTCCTATATCGTCGGTGGTAATGAGATCCAGGTCGTTAACCAGCTACGCCTGCGTCCCGGTCTCTACACGGATATGAAAGGTGACGATGAGGTAGAGACGTACCTTAACACCACCGCTGCAGGTCAGTACAAGATTCTACTTGATCGCCGCCGCGGCATTATCCGGTTCAAGATTGGTTCTGATAAGAAGGTGCCTGTTGTCGCGGTTCTTAAAGCACTGGGCGCCAGCGACGCCGCTATCCGCACCACCTGCGGCGAGCTCTACGACATCAACGTCAAGGCTACGAAGCTGGATGCTGATACGACGAAGCTTCTGATGGCACTGAACCGCTACGCGAAGCCCGGTACGCTGGAAGAGAACCAGGCGGTCATCCGTGAGTTCTTGGCCTCTAAACCGCTGGACCCTGAGGTGACGAAGCTCACTGTAGGCGTGGCTATTGATAAGATCGACCTGCAGGCTATCGAGTCGTCTGTTCGGAAGTGCGTTGAGGTATCTAACGGTAGGGACAAGCCTGACGACAAGGAATCTCTCGCCTTCAAGTCTATCCACTCTATGCAGGACTACATCCCTGCAAAGCTACAGCGCAGTCTCCCGAACATCCAGCGGCAAATTGGTTACAGGATGCAGCGGGGCGATAGTGTTAATGGCGTCATGCCTAGTATGCTGCTCGGGCGTGTGATCAACGACTTCATGACTACGTCTGAGTTCACTCGGTACTCTGACCAGAACAACCCGCTGGACATGAGCTCTATCAGCTCGACCACCACTATCCTTGGTGAGGGCGGTATCGCCAGCATGCAGTCGGTTACGGATAAGGTCCGTGCTGTACACCCATCCCACTTCGGTGTGATCGACGCGGTACACTCGCCGGAAGGCCAGCGCGTAGGTGTTACGGCCCACCTAGCACTAGGTGCTAAGAAGGTTGGGAACAGCATCCACATCCGTGTATTTGATGCTAAGACAGGCAAACCCACAGAGGTATCTGTTGAGGCGCTGATGCCCTACCGGGTAGCCTTTGCGGATCAGTACACGAACATCGGATCCGGTGAGAAGCCTAAACTCAAGCCTGGCGTCACTAAAGTCAAGATCCGTGAGAACACGGACCTCAAGGAGGTTTCTCCTGGCGAGGTGCAGTACATCTTCAACGATGCCGCCTCATTCTTCAGCTCGTCTAGTAACGTTGTTCCGTTCATGAACAGCAACAGCGCTAACCGCGTTGGTATGGCAAACAAACACCTAGAGCAGGCCGTCGCCCTGGCTGAGCCTGATATGCCTATCGTCCAGCACCGCATTAAGAAGGCTGGTAAAGGATACCTCGAAGTGTTCGGTGAGAACTTCGTAGTCAAGGCTCCTGTGAGCGGCACGGTGAAGAAGGTCACCAAAGACGCTATTATCATCACCGATAGTAAGGGGAAGAATCACGAGGTTCAGATCCACAACAACTACCCCCTCAACTCTAAGACGTTCCTAGACGACAAAGTCCTCGTCAAGAAGGGCGCTAAGGTTAAGAAGGACGACGTCCTCACAGAAAGTAACTTCACGAACAACAAGACTATCGCGCTAGGTAAGAATCTGAGCGTGGCTATGGTCCCGTACAAAGGCTACAACTTTGAGGACGGCACGGTCATCTCCCATAAAGCGGCACAGAAGCTTTCTAGTATCCATAAGGAAGAGTACCGCATCGAGAAAGACGCGGCAATCACTATCGGTGTCGCCGACTACGTAGCGCAGTTCCCTAGCAACCTAGAGACGCTAGGTGAGAACTACAAAGCCAAGTATGACGCGGATGGGGTAATCAAACCCAAAACGCGGCTCTCTAAAGGGGATATCATTATCCCGGCCATGCGGGAAGTATCTCTTAAGAAGACGGGACTCGCTGATCTACATAAGAAGACACTTGCCGCCACCTTCACCGACATCTCTGCTGTTTGGGATAAGGATGTCGAGGGCGAGGTCATTGACGTAACCAAAGGCCGCAAGTTCGTTAAGGTCATTGTGAAGTGTGTTGAGCCGGCGGTGGTCGGTGACAAGCTGTCGGCATTCGCAGGCGCTAAAGGTATCATCACTAAGATCCTAGGTCCTGACGAAGTCTACAAAGACGCCAAAGGGAACGACATTGACGTTCTTTTTAACCCCTTCGGAAGTTTTAGCTCTGATACAGAGATCCTCACAGAGGACGGCTGGAAGCTTGTAAGCGAGGTTGAGATCGGTGATATGGTCATGGCTATGGATCAAGTCACTCAAGAGGCCCGGCTCGAAGAGGTTCAGTGGACCCGCTCGTACGAATACGAAGGGGACATGTATCGAATCAGGAACAAGAAGATTGATCTGCTAGTCACGCCAGACCACGAGCTGTACTCGCGTAAGTCTTCTAAAGTCCGCCACAAGTATGAGAAAATCTCTGCTGAGGACAGCTTCGGTCTCCGGCGTAACTTCAAAAAGGACTGCGAGAGCTGGGCAGGCGCCACCCCCGAGACCTTCGAGTTTAACGATACACGAGAGGGTACAGGCCCTAAAGCCGCCGTGCTGTCTGTAGACGCTCACGACTTTGCCGCGTTCCTCGGTCTGCTGATCGGTGATGGATGGGCTAGCCAGGATGTGACCGTAGAGACAAACCACCGATACGCAGTCACCCTCTGTCAGAGTGAAACTAAAGACGAGGTCTGTGAGTACATCCAGTTGCTCCTTGATAGGCTGCCTTGGTCGTTTAACAAGCAGTACCGCGCTGACCAAGGTATGTACGAGTGGACGTGCCTCAACAAAGAGCTATACGAGTACGTCACGAAGCACGTCGGTGTGGGAGCAAAGAACAAGCGGATCCCCCGGGAGCTCCTTTCGTGGGGACGTCCGGCGCTTAAGCTCATGCTAGACGGTCTCATCATGACCGACGGCAACGTCAGGTGGAACAAGAAGACTGGGCATTATGGGGCGCGTCGATACCTCACAGCTAGTAAAGGACTGGCGGACGACGTTCAGGAACTAATGCTTCGTACGGGGTCGTGTGGCCACATCACGTCAGAGGTTCGTCCTGTCGGATCCGGTTTTTCTGATTGGGACAGTACTATATACACTGTTCATGAGCTAAAAACTTGCGAACCCAGCATCAATTGGTCCGAAACTACCAAGAAGAACTCTATAGAAGAGTGGTTCCCGTATGATGGGGTGGTCCATTGCCTCACTGTCCCTAGCGGGTTGGTTTACGTTCGCAGGGCCGTGAGTCAGATCCCGGTCTGGTGTCCGCAGAGCGTAGGCCGCATCAACCCCGGCTTCCTTCTAGAGGCCGCGGCGGGTAAAGTCGCCGAGAAGACGGGTAAGACCTTCTACGTCGACAACTTCAACACCGAGCACGGCAGTCACCTAAAGCACGTCCAGGACGAGCTCAAGAAGGCCGGCATCTCGGACGAAGAGACAATCAAGAACCCGGTCACGGGACATACGATTCCTGACGTTCTTGTGGGTCCTGTTCACTGCCTAAAACTTAAGCACAAGATTGCTGGTAAGTTCAGTGCTCGAGGCGCTACGGGTAGTGCTTATACAACCCTGGAGCAGCCGCAGAAACAGAGCGGTGAGTCAGCACAGAAAGTCGGTACATATGACGTGCCCTCTATGCTCGCGGGCGGGGCTAACGCTTTCCTCAGCGACGCCTACGGCATTAAGAGTCAACGTAACGATGACTACTGGACTGCCTTGCAGCTAGGTCATACACTTCCGGCCCCCAACACTCCCTACGTAGCTGAGAAGTTTGTTGCGATGCTGGTGAGTGCCGGTATTAACCTGAATGATGGCGAAGACGGTAAGATCCGAGCCACACCCATGACTGACAAGGAGATCCTTCGTATCAGTCATGGTGAGGTAGAGACCCCCAGCACGCTACGCTCCCCGAGCCTGACAGCTATCAAACGAGGCCTATTCGACGAAGACACTACGGGCGGTGTCGGCGGCAACAAGTTCACGCACATCAAACTAGCGGAGCCGATGATTAACCCGCTGATGCGGGAAGCTGTCATCAGCGTTGGCAACTTCGCGTCTGGTGTTGAGCTTGACAAGATCCTGCTCGGTAAGCTCGGCATTGATGATTCCGGAGCTGCTGTTGAGGACGAGGGCACTACGGGCATCGAAGGAGTTATCAAACGCCTGAACGGCCAAGACATTGACGCTGAGATCGAGAAGACCGCTGCGTTGATTCCAAAAGCTAAAGCCACCGTCCTCAACAAAGCCAACCGCCGGCTGCGTTACCTCAAGTCTCTTAAAGAGCTCGACATGACGGCAGAGGAGGCGTACATCAACCGGAACGTTCCTGTGATGCCGCCTAAATTCCGCCAGATTACGGAGATGCCTGACGGCTCCCTGTCTGTTGCGGACGCTAACCACAACTACAAAGACCTCATGCTGGTCAACCAGCAGCTGAAGGAGTTGAAAGAGCTCGGCGTCGACGACGAGAACCTAGCCCCTGTGCGGCAAGCACTTTACGACACAGCAGGTGCCTCTGTCGGCCTCCAGCCGACTGTAACGAAAGGACGCGAGTTCCGCGGTATTATCGAAGAGATCAACGGCGCTAACGAAACGAAGTACGGCTTCTTCCGAGGCAAGCTCGTAGGCCGCCCGCAGGACCTGTCTGCCCGCTCAACGGTTATCCCTAACCCCAAACTAGACCTCGACGACGTAGGTATCCCGAAGAAGATGGGAATGACCATCTACTCGCCTTTCGTAGTGAAGCGGTTGGTGAGTAACGGCCATACTGCGTTGGAAGCGAAGACGCTGGTTGAGGACATGGATGAGAAGGCTCTTCGTGCTTTGGAGGTTGAGGTGGAGGAGCGTCCTGTGTTGATGACCCGGGCACCTTCTCTCCATAAATTCAACATGCTAGGTTTCAAACCTAAGCTCACTGATGGGAAAGCTATTGAGGTGAACCCCCTCATTGTTGGCGGCTTTAACATGGACTTCGACGGCGACACCGCAGGTGTACACGTCCCGGTATCGGAAGATGCCCGTAAGGAGGCTTTGACCAAGCTGCTTCCTAGTAAGAGCCTGATCAGCCCTCGCGCTGACTTCGTAATGCACAGCCCGTCCAAAGAGACGGTACTCGGTATTTACCTGCTCACGACCCCCAAGGGTAAGCCGCAGAAGGTTAAATCCATGCAGGACGCTATGGCCAAGTTCACGGCCGGCGATATCAAAGAGAACACTGCGGTTCTAGTTGGTAAAACCACTCACTGTGTTGGTCAGCAAATCTTCAACGACGTATTCCCTGATGAGCAGGCCCCTGGTCTGGTATCTGTAACAGGTAAGACGCTAGACAGCCTCCTACTAGACGTAGCCCAGAACCTGCCGCCCGAAGAAGCAGGCCGCATCCTTAGCCGCGTCAAAGATCTCGGTAACCACTACGTTACGGAGCTCGGGTACGCCGTTTCCTTGAAGGACCTGGAGTTTGACTACAAGAAGCGGGATGAGATCGTGGCTAAGATGGAGGCAACCGCCAAACGCACCGGCGACTTCGACGCTGCCGCGGCTGAAGCAGGCACAGAGCTCAAAGCTCTCTTGGCTGCAGCTACGGGCAACCGCTTCGTTGAAGCCACGTTTAGTAGTAAAGCTACTGGTAAGGGCGGCGCTGTTCAGCAGATGGTCGCAACACCGCTGGCCGTTACGGACGCAGATGGGAAGACCATCCCGTTCGCCATCCGTAAGTCTTACGCAGAGGGCCACGATCTGGGTAGCTACCTAGGTACGACTCCCGGCGCCCGTCAAGGGCTCATTGATAAAGGCCTTACCGTTGCTGATACGGGATACCTTAGTCGCCTACTGGTGAACGCTAACATCCACAACACCATCACGGAGGATGACTGCGGCACTACGGGCGGGCACATGTTCGACATCTCGGATTCAGAGCTCATTAACCGCTATGGCGCGGAAGGCGAGCTCCGTAACGTGCTACTGAGTAAGAACGTTATCAACCAGTACAAGCGTAAAACAAAAGCCAAGCAGATCAAGGCTCGAGCCGCGATGGACTGCAAGGCCAACAAAGGTATTTGCGCTAAATGCGCTGGCGCTGATGCAGACGGTAAGTCTTACACGAAAGGTTACCACATTGGCGCCCTAGCGGCGCAGAGCGTGGGCGAGCGTGCTACGCAGCTAACCCTCCAATGCAACGCAGGCGAAAACCTAGTGTCCGTTCGCCTAGATGGGAAGCAGCTGGTGCTATCCCTGAAAGAGCTTTGGAACTACCTACACAGCGTTAGCTTTGAAGAAGACGGTGTGGAGTCCAAGTTCCCGGATAGGGATATGCAGATCTGGGACGGCAGCCGCTGGGCTGACATCGAGATGATTGAGAGGCACGAGCCTTTCGACGAGATGCTGATGCAGTACCTTGATAACGGTAAAAGCTATGTTTGCCAAGGGAACCACCCTACGTGGGCGTCTAAAGCCCGCCGTAGCTGTGAAGCCTGTGGGGACCACACCAAAGAGCTGGGCCGTAAAAATATGCCGGCGCCCCGAGATGTATACGTAGAGTGTGTAGGTTGCGGCCGTCGTCAAACAGTGCTGGGAGAAGACTGGCAGGATACGCAAGAGCGGCACATCCAGATCAAAGACACCCAGGACTGGTTCGTGCGTTGCGATGAGCCTAAAGCTGTGGAGGCTGCTGTACCTCCAGTAGATGGCTATCTCGCAGGCATGTACGTGGCGGAAGGGTGCACGACACGAGCTAAGAAGTCCGAGTACAGCTTCGGCGGAACCACGAAAGCGCGTACAAAGGTTAAGTATTCCCATCAGCGGGATGTTTTTGCCGCCGGCATTTCACAGAACGAGGGCGCTCTTCGTGACTACATTACAGAACGCGTAGGTGTCTCTTGGCCACAGAAAGGGGCGACAGTAGATGTTGCGGCCGTTGAAGAGGCCCGTAAGTTTGCCGCCTGGTTCGGAACACATGCCAAGAACAAACACATCCCGAGTGAGTGGCTTGGTGCTTCCGACGCCTGGTTACTGGATTTCCTCGCTGGGGTTGTGGATGGGGATGGGACATTAGGGAGGCACGCAGACATCCATCTAGATACCACTAGCCTTCTATTGGCTTATCAAGTGTCTTGGATCGTCGAGACGCTTGGAGGCCGCGCGCGTGTTACAACTACCCCCTGGCGGGAACACAGCTGTAATCAGGGTTATCGGGTCACCTTCTATCTAGACACACCCCTGCCTGGGTTCAAGCAGACGACTACAAGCAGCAACGCCGTTGCGTACGGAGAGCGGCAGGTTAAAGATCTCAAACCTGTTGTTTACAAGGATCTCGTGTACGATGTTAAAACTTCGACGGGCCGCGTGAGCTTGAACGGTGTTAACTCATCTAACTCGTTCCACACGGGCGGCGCTATTGGTGGAGCCACTGTTGGCTTCAACCGAGCTGACCAGCTTCTGAAGTTACCTAAAAACATCTCCCAGCGGGCTGTACTGGCAGAAACGGCCGGCACTGTCGAGAGTGTTGAGAACCTAGCTACTGGTGGCGTATTCGTTACGATCAACAGTAACAAGCACTTTGTCCCCAAAGAGCTCGGTCTAAAAGTAAAGCAAGGTGATGTGGTAACCGCCGGCCAGCAGATCAGCCAGGGTGGTAACATTCACCCGCAAGACCTACTCGACGCTACCGGGGATATTAAGCTAGTTCAGAACACCCTCGTTGACGAGCTCGCTAAGGCATACACCGGCCAGAACTTCAAGCGTCGCGTGTTCGAGACTGTCGTGAAGCCCATGACGGATAGAGCGAAGGTTACGGAAGCGGGGGCCGGGGCACAGGTATTTAACGTGCACCCCGGCGAAACCCTCTCGATTAACCAGATCGAAGACTACAACACGAAACTCAAGGCTCGCAATCTCCCGGAGATCAAGTACGATCCTATCCTCCTCGGGATCAAGAACATCCCACATCACACGACGGATTTCGTGGGTCTTCTAGGTCACGAACGTCTAAAGGACACTCTGAAGGCAGCCCCTGCCACTGGTGGTGTTGTTGACCCCATAGGTGGTTCTGCCTTCTCCAAACTTGTGTTCAAGAACCTCCGTAGTGTAGAGGACCTCAAGAACGCGCCGCGAACTCCGTGGAAGCGTTAATGGCCGCCCCAAGACGAGCTCGTTAGTGGTGACGCATCGAGCTGCTTCACGATAGCCATTAACGCTGTCGTGAGCACCTCGCCGATTGGGCGGGTGTCAATACCTACTCTATCAGTGGGCGACGCCAGCTCGAACTTAGAGAGATACTGAAGCCCGAAGGAGCTGGTTCTGACTTCTAGAACCACGTTAACGCCGGAGAGTATGGTGCTGATGGCATAGTCGTGTCCTTTTTCGAGGTCAAAGACACCGCCGGCCACTAGCGTTAACTTCTCGTCTTGCGTGAGACACTGAATGTGCGCTAACCCAAAGCGGTCAGCGTCGATAGTAACAGTCACTGTTTCACCTCCGGGGTGATAGTAGTACTTGGGATCTGCGGGACGGTTGATGGGGCGTCTGCTGATGGTCGGTAAGCCGCGGCTGTCGCGAACTCGTGTAGTGCACTGTTCTCCGCCACTGACAGTTCCGTATCGGCACCCATAAAAACCGTATCCACCAACTCGTGGATTTCGATCCTCATGTGGGCCGCCAAATCTGCGATGATCTTGTGGCCCTCTTCAATATTCGGTGATTCGTAAACAGCCCGCAGCAGCTCGTGAGCGTTGATGGTAATAAAGTCCTTCGGGTCGTGTGTCATGTGTCTGTTTAGGTAAAAAGGTTAACCGCCCCCAGCGTTAGCCAGGGGCGGTGTTACTAGGCGAGACCGTCCATGATCTGGAGGGTCTTCATGTCGTTAACCAAAAGCCGCCGCCCGAGATCCTTGTAAGGACCTTCGCAGGCCTCAACGAGGGCCACGAACGTTTCACTCAGAGGACGAGCGTCCCCTGTTTGCAGAAACCGGACGAGAGCCTGTGCACTAAGGGCGCAGTGCTTCCTTTCCGGGTCAACCGCGTGTTCAGCCTCGATCTGGAACAGCTCTGTGATGTGGTGCAGGATCTGCACCTCAGAGCCGTTAAGCTCTCCTGGGGTGACCTCCTCCATGAGAGCCCCTTTGTTGTCCGAGAAGAACTCGCACAGAGCCGACATCCCGCTCAACCCTTTCGGGGTCTGCGTCAGGATGTAAAGCGCATGGTAAGCTGCCTTGGAGCGGGTCACCGGCTTGCACCGTGAGATGACCGTGTTAAATGTTTCAAAATCTTCGTTGGTATCCATAGGTGTTGGTTTCGGTTAGAGGAAAAGGTTTCAGGAAGTCTTAGCGGACTCAACCGCCGCGAGTTCGGCGCAGACGTTGGATTCCTCCTTAGTGGTTGTGTTGAATGAAGAACAAAACGTCCTTCACTAGACTTATGCCACAGAAGCCCTTACTTTTTGCGTAAACTACTACACAGAGGTACTATCGAATATGGCTAAAAAGAAAGGCAAGCTATCGCCCAAGAAGGCGGCGCCGAAACGGAAGCGGAAACCGATGGACATCCAGGACCTGAAGAGGGCTGAGATGGATCCTGTCTTGCGGTACAAAATGTCTCTCAAGAACACGGCTCCGATGATCGTCACGGCGAAGGATCGGATCCTTGTACGCCACTTCGCCACCAAGACCTTTCAGGTAGCCAAACAGCGGGATTCCGGCGTTACCCTAGCTGAGCTCCAGAAACGGCTTATCGAGGTCCTCAAGAGTATGCGGCCTGATATGCGTAAGATCATGCTAGAGCAGATGCGGGACTATGTGGAAGCAGAGTAACAACCCTTACTCGACAGAGAAGACTAGCCGCCACCTACAGCGGTTCGCCGCAGGCTCTGTTGTTAGCTATGACCCAGACAAGCGGTTCTACGTAGTTAGCGTGGACGGCAAGGGTGACACAAATGTCAAGCAGCTAGACACGGGGATCCTGAGGCCTTACGGAGTGGGGACTCGAGTGATTGCCGGCTACGTGCCTGGAAGTGAGTGGTTTATTGTGGGCGAGATCCCGCAACCCGCGGCCCCTCCTGAGATCACGGCTGACAGCGAAGAAGAGACACTCGCTCGTGGTAGAGCTCGCCTACAGAACGCTAACTTTGCCAGTAATGACGGTGTACCTTCGTACAGAACCATCGACCCGGCGGGAGAGAGTGCGCCGCCTGTGTTCTCAGGTGACGCTCGTATTGAGAACAGGACTGAGCGTAACGTTACGAGAAGCTTCTTGCAGGTGTTTAGCTTTGGCGACATCTTGATGCGAGCTCGGGCCTTTTGCTACATCCATCTAGTTAAGGCAAAAAGCACAATTATCATGCGGGGCCGCAACCTTATCCAAGGGTTGGTGGGTTACCGGAAAACGGTGGACACTCCCGCGGAAGGTGTGCGGGAAAACCGTTCAACTGTTACCGAAGAGTATCGAGCAGATCCCTTAGCTGACAGCGCTGACATCATCATGCGGACGGGAGATCTTACGGGACTCAGTGATAAGTTGATTCTAGGTTCTGAAACCACGTTTGCCGAGGGCTTCACGCACCTGGATCTCACTAATGGTACAGCACGTACCAAAATTGGTGACTCTTTCTTTTTACACGGTAGCCTCGTCAACTCAGTACCTGCTGGAGATCTAGGGCTACCCGCGGATAAATCCGGCGAAGGTTTCAGCCTTCAGACACCTACGCATAACATCACGCTCGCAGAGAGCGGCATCGTTGACATCGAGCGCAACGACGGGAACATGCGTATCCGCCTAGACAACGACAACGTCTCTATTACTAACGGCAGTGAGTCTATCCAGATGAGTTCTAGCAGTACCTCCGTCTCCAGCTCCTCGCTGGATATCAGTTCTTCTGGTAATGTTAACATCTCTGCCGGCGGCGCCATGACCCTCAACGGCAGCACCATCGACCTTAACTAAATACTTACACATGCGTAGATCATCTGAAAACTGGACGCTGGAGACCGCGGCGAGTGTCACCAAAGCCTTTTCCTCCTCTTTAGTGAAGCAAGCCGCTGAGAAAAAGAAGAAGGGGCGTTGCTGGGAAGGGTACAAGCCTGTGAAGGGTAAGAAACCTTTCAGCGATGGGTCCTGTGAGAAGACCGCCTCTGCCTGGCAGAGAAACGAGGGCAAGGATCTTAAAAAGGGCGGCCTCAACCGCAAAGGCGTCGAGGCTTACCGTAGGGAGAATCCCGGTAGTAAGCTGAAAATGGCGGTAACCAAGAAACCTAGCGAACTGAAGGCTGGAAGTAAGGCCGCTAACCGCCGGAAAAGTTTCTGTGCGAGGATGGGTGGGATGCCGGGCCCTATGAAGGATGAGAAAGGTCGGCCTACGCGTAAAGCCCTCTCACTCCGTAAGTGGAACTGCTGATGGTTGTTCGGGTAAACGGGCGGCTTGTTCAGCGGCAGGGCATGCCTATCACTTGCGGCGACTTCCACGGGATTGGTGTCCCTAAGGTTAGAGTCAGCGGGCTCCCGGTAGCGACATTAGGTGCTTTTGGGTTCACCACAGGGCACCAAGCGTTCAAACCAACTTTTGCGGTACAAGCCTCCACAGACGTGAAGGTCCTGGGAGCCGGCGTTATCCGAGAAAGAGACGCATACGCGCCCCACTCTGACGGCACCACTAACCACGTAGGTAAAGCAAACCCTACCCCTTGACGCCTACACTATAGGCGGAGCTATCTGGCATTGTTGTTGTGCTAAGTGGAACCTATCTCCACTAACCCCGTACTATAGGTAGCTACTGATAAGGCTAAAAAGTATGACACTATCCATCCCTGAAATCGTAGTGGCGGGTAACCACACGCCTGCGTCGCCCTATAGCTACACTGTAGGCCCTGCTCGTTCGTTTGTGATCCACAATAGCTCCGGTGTTCAGGTAGTTGTCCGACCTATTTCAGACGCTGGTGCTGGCGACTGGATCTCTGTCACCGGTAATAGTTCACGGTTAGTCACAAAAAGTGACGAAGATATTACCCAGCTGGATTTTTACCTACACACCCCTACAGTGTACCACTACGATCTCCCGGGTACCTCAGGTGACTTCGTCTATAGTGGCTTGGCTCGTGTCGGAATTGAGGCATCTCCTGCTACAGGCGCTGAACTTGCTGAAATAAGCGGGGACCTGCAGGGTTACTACGGCCTGCAGACCGACTGGTACTTTGATGGAGGCGTCGCCACGGACACGGTAATCCCTATCGAGGACGTAAACCAGTTCGTGGACGTCAACTTTACCATAGCTGCCGAAGGTCTGTACGATAAAAGGACAAACCCCATGAAGGAGGCTTCAGCTGTTGGGCACACAGGCGCAGGTACGCCCGCTGATCCTTTTATCTTTAAGCTTGAGGGACTGACCGTGAAATCTACCGTAGTGGCCACCGCGGCGCTGGCCTTTGTTCCGGACGACGACGAGGGCCAGCTGGAGACGCGACTTAACTTCTTCCGAGCCCCTAGCCTGGCCCAAGACAACTTTCAAGTCTCTGACATTACCTTGAACATGGACCAAGGCGCCGACGACGAGTACGTAGGGGAGGCGTCGCTGTCTTTTTTCTGTGACGAGACTATCGCTACTGTTGGTCCAGGCGACGCCGGGTCGTTCTGCTTCCAATTCCGCTCGTCCGTTGCCGGCACTCTTAGCCTCCGCGCCTTGACTCTTTACATTACGCAATGATCCGCATCTACTCAGATCTGACAACGAACTCGATTTTCTTCGAGGGGTCTACCGTTTCAGCCAAGCCCGTTGGGGAGGTGGAGGCGGTTGCTCACCCCACGCTAAACAACCGTGTAATCATCCGGAGCACTACCAAGTTCAAGCGGGGCTCCGATACGGTGTATCGCGTGTTCTTTCGTAAGCTGAAAATTACACGCATTGCGGATGGGGAGGGACAAGCGCTCACCGAAGCGCCCCTCAACCTAGGGAGAGACGAGGTGCTGGTGTACCTAAACGAGCAGTTCACCAAACCCAAGGTCATCGAGTACTTCGAGTACAACCCGGACACCGACCGACTCAAGGCCACCAAGGCCATCGAGACTACGCTCAACTCGCTATTCCTAGGCAGTCAGCACCGGATCAGCTCCGGCGCGGCTAACATCTACTTCGACGACCTGACCACGGGCATCAGCCACTTCCCCGTCACTGGGGGCCTAGAGGAACAATCCCTGCCAGCCAACCAGCTTCCAGGAGCGGGTTTCAACACCCCTAAAGCTAGGATCTTTGGAGACTTCGGCAGCGTGCCTCTTGGGGGTGCACCAGTTGACGATACAGCCATCGCGTACGACGGGGACAACTTTTTCTCGTTCAACATCTCGGGCGTAGGTATCACGACCCGCGTGGCCGAGGCGGTCTCTGCCGACCAGCAGCTCAAGTACGAGTTGTCAGTCAACGGCACCCCGGTGTACGTCCAGTACCTACAGCACGACGGCCTCTCGGTCAACGAGGACCTGACCTGGTACTTCACGCACCCCCTGGACATCGAGGCCGGTTCGACGAACCACGCCTCCATCCGCAAGGTAGCCACGATTGGCAACCAGGAGGTCGACCAAGGTCTCCTTATGGTCTGCGAGGGCGATGATGTCGCCACCCGCTACCAGACGAACGTGCTCCACCGCTTGTTCGACGACAAGGACGTGGCTTTCAAGGAAGACATCGACGCCATCCTGTCGGGGTCCATCTACAAAGGCGGCTACAACGCGGCCACGGATACCCCGACCCTGCCCACGGGCTCTGACTCCCTTGGTGACTTCTACCGCGTGACCGCCGCTGGGGGATCCTACGCTGTCGGAGACATCCTGGTGTACAACGGGACAGACTACGACCACATTCCTGAAGGGAGTATCACCCAGCAGGACGTACTTACCTCCGCGTTGCGGGTCCATGACGTCTACGTCAAGGCGGGTTACGTCGGGGCTGTCTCTGACGGTAGCATCCTCTACCCCTTCGCTGACGTGGCGACTGCCGTGGCGTCGGCAAGCGACGGCGACTCGATCTACCTGGATGGCGTGTTCAGCATTCCCGCAGAGGTCGTGCTTCCCGCCGACAAGTCCCTGTACTTCTACGGATCCGACGACGCCTGTGTGCAGTACGCCACCTACGACGCTGCCAACGGCGACGTGTTCTCGTACGTCGGCGACGGCACCAAGGAGCTGAAGTTCGTCAACATCACGTTCAAGAACGCTGGCGGTTACGGTCTGTTGCTGAAGAAGACCACCAAGACTACGGTCGAGAACTGCACGTTCAAGAACAATGGTTGGAACGGCACAGCACTCAACACCGTCCTTCCCTCCACCACCACCGCGCTGCTGGGCTACGACTCATCGAGTGCGGACCTGCAGGCCTTCTACGCCGGGGCCAACGCCTCTAACGGTGGTGCCATGCGCCTGGAAGAGGCTACTCAGGTTCTGGTCATTGGCAACACGGTGACCAACAACCTTCGCGGCATCCGCGTTCAGGACTGTGGTGTTGGTGGCGCAGGCGTAATCAGCCGTAACCAGTCCACTCAGAACATTGAGTCTGGCATCTACATTGCGGCTGGAGGCACCTACTACGGCTGCCAGAACGTCACCGTGATGATGAACGTGTCGGCCTACAACGCCAACAACGGCCTACTGGTCATTGGCGGACTCAACAACAAGTTCTCGCAGAACGAAGTCAACGGCAACTGGAACGCAGGCTTCTGTGCTTGGGGCGCAGCTAACTCCACCCTTCGCGACTGCGGCCTCTATGACAACAACCGTTCGCAATACAACGGCATTGGCAACACGGGCGATGCAAAGGCATCGATCCAGATCAACGAAGCCTACAACCTGCTGGGCACGTCCATCTCGCTCAACCCTGCCGCACGCTTCATTGCTGAGATCCTGGACACCCAGGTTCACTACACTGGCCTTGGATCCAACACTGAGAAGATCGGCATGCTGATCACCTCGGGGGTTGGCGCACTGACTGACAACGACAAGAACATCATCAAGGTTGACGATGTTGGCTTCATCGGTCAGGACTACGCCATCGACCTGAGCGAAGTGGACGTTTCCAACCTCCGCATCTCGCTAGGAGACAACTCCTACCAGACGATCGGCGTGGCAGCAGTCAAGCCGCCAATTGCTGGCAACTACTCTGAGCTGCCGTTCTCCAACCACGTGATGAGCATCCCCTCAGTGGATGTTGTGGTTGACACCATCAAGCAGACCATTGCACTCAAGGAATACGTCAGCGGCAACGTCATTAACGTTTACGCCGTCAACGAGCTTCAGTCAGTGATGAATGCATCCACCATCGACATCATCCAGAAGTCATCGGACAAGATCCAGCTTCGCGGACTGACGTTTGGCAGCATCTACATCAACGGCGTTGCAGCTGGGAACAGCTTGAACTCGGCCAACGACAGCCTGAACGCGGCGTTCTCGATGAACCTCGTTCAATACAAGGACTTCCTGACATCAGAGGTTGGGGTCAACGGTGACGCGTCGTCTGGTGGGTCTCTCCCAGCCATTGCAAACAACTGGTATATCTCGTATGGCTCTCAGGCGGGAACGCAGATAACCAGTTCGACGATCGGCAACGCCTTCAGGAACTATAACCCGTTCTACAACGGCGAAGCACTTGAGCAGGGTCACGAGTTCGTTTGGACTCTCACCCCCACGATCGACTTCATGATTGGCCTGTGGACTGGCGCGGAAGCGACTCAGTCTGGCACCGACTCCTTGCTGGCGTCCAACTGGTCACAAGGATTCTTCCTTAACGGAAACCTGAGCGGGCAAGCCACAAGCTGGAGTCAGTCTCAATCTAGCGGAGTCACAGTTACGGCGAACGGAAGCGTTCCCGGCGAGTATGCTATGCCTAATGGGCAGGTTGCACTCAGGTTCGGTCAGGACGGATACCTATACCTGTTCGAGATTGTCTCTGGTGGCTACTCTTTGATTGCTAAGTCCAACGACACCGTCGCTGGCACATCGATCATGGTCCAGTGGTCATCCTTCAACCAAGGCTCGTTCCCATCAATGACTGAGCGGACAGAGACCTGGGAGGTTATTGCGGATGAGGATAACAACCTGAACGGCGAGTGGAGTGGCGGGCTGGAAGAGTCCACGGTTGTCCGCTCGCGCATGAGCTTCAGCCCAGGGGAGAAGATCACTCTCAACATGTCCTACTTCGGCAGAAGCGAGACCATTGGATTTGGCTACTCTGGCACGGCCACGGGACAGAGCAATGCACAAGACATGCTGACTAGCCCGCTGAAATACCCTACAACAGAAATCCTTAAGTCGGTTACGGACGATGGTGTTGACTGGACGTGGAACACCGAAGCGGCCAAGAGCTATGATCCTAACGGCAACGGCTCTGACATCGGCTACGGGACAGCAAACGTGAACATCGGTCTTATCTCTTTCCGCTACAAGCTTGACAACACGCTTGAAATGTGGCACGAGACGGACAACGTGCTGATGGCAACGAAGGTCATTCCTTTTGATGGCACAGCTCAGAAGATCTTCATCGGGTCTAACGAGGACAATCACGCTGCATCTCGCCTTCCTGCATTGACCAAGTATGACATGTCTGCGGAGGAGGAAGGCGCAAGCATCACCGGCTGGTATTACATCGAGTCGCCAGATGGCAGCTTCTACTACCCGATATTCAAGACGGAAGCCGAGGCCAACTACATCGACAGCACCGAGGGCGGGTCGGGCACATCCCACACCCATACCTTCGCTGACGATCCGACAGGCACGACTTGGTATATGCCCTGTCTCTTATACACATCTCCGAGCCCACGAGACAGGCAGAAATCTC
>OJDV01000147.1_pt1 | contig 31967 bp, 34 predicted proteins | sample 1592911 | NCBI WGS metagenome assembly OJDV01 (sample SAMN05416860, study PRJEB24817) | seawater metagenome | isolation source: Sea water | place: Canada:Atlantic | collected 2013-11 | reverse complement strand
ACGAGATTTCTGCCTGTCTCGTGGGCTCGGAGATGTGTATAAGAGACAGGGAGATTCTATTGACACAAAAATGATTGCGAAAGTTGATGAGGTTTGTCAAGCAAAAGGATGTTGGATGAAAGTAGATCTAGAAAACGGAGAACAAGTCATGGTGAAGTTTAAAGATTATGGTTTTTTCATGCCTAAAGATATAGCTGGTAAGGAAGTTGTATTAAATGGTAAAGCTTTTGTAAATGAAGTTCCTGTTGATGAGCAACGTCATTATGCTGAAGATGCTGGAAAATCTGCTGAAGAAATCGCAAAAATCACGGAGCCTAAAAAGACATTCTCATTTGTTGCAGATGGCGTGTTATTAAAAGAGGAATAATGATAAAACATGTTAGTTGCATATTTTTAATTGCCTTATTTTTTAGTTGTAATTCTTCTGAAAAAACAGAAAAAAAAGTAACTATAGTTGATGGTGCAGAACGTTACGATGTCTATCAAGGTTCTGAAATGGCTATTTTTATGAGAGGCATGCATGCCTTTAACTTAGAGCTTAAAAAAGAAGTTCAAAGCGGAACGATAACAACCGAATTCCCTGAGGAGTTTTTAAAAATACATTCAGCTGAATTTTCGGAATCTAAGTCTAGAAACAAAACATTTGATCACTATTCTGGTCAATTTATTGAAGCTCAAAAACTAGTATTTGCTGAAGACTCAATGGTGCCGCTTTCTGAACGTTATAACAACGCAATTAACTTATGTATAACTTGTCATCAAACAGAATGTACAGGTCCAATTCCTAAGATTAAAAAATTACTTATTAAATAATAACCTTGCAACGTAAAATAATCACCACAGCAGACGGTTCTAAAACCATTCAGATTGAAGATTGGAACGAGCAATACCATTCTGTTCATGGTGCAATACAAGAAGCAAACCACGTGTATGTAAAACATGGTTTGCTTTTTTTTAATTCAGAAATACTTCAAAATCAAGATGACAAAATTTCTATTTTAGAAATAGGTTTTGGTACAGGATTGAATGCTATTCTTACCTTATTAGCTGCCCAACAACTCAAACTAAATATTGACTATTACGGAATTGAAGCGTATCCAGTTTCTCCAGAAGAATTAAATCAGCTTAATTATTCTGAAACTCTAGGTATTAAGGATAATTCTTTTGAAGATATCCATAAATCAGACTGGGAAACGTCTCATCATATTACCGAACAATTTAGTTTGACTAAACAGCAGAAATTTTTTGATGATATTACGGATGTTAATTGTTACGACATTATATATTTTGATGCTTTTGGAGCAAGAGTGCAGCCAGAATTATGGACAGAAGCAATTTTTGAAAAAATGTACAAAGCATTAAAACCAAATGGTGTATTAGTAACCTATTCAGCTAAAGGCACTGTAAAACGAGCTTTAAGATCTATTGGCTTTGAATTAAAACGTCTTGAAGGTCCTCCTGGAAAACGACATATGCTGAGAGCAATTAAAAGTTAAACCATTCCTAAATATTAGTTCCAGTAATGGAGTATCATTAACTTTGTGATACTATGAAAACAGTATTAATAACAGGTGCTACAGGATTAATCGGACAAGAAATTGTAAAAGTTTGTCATGAGAATAATTGGTCTGTTCATTACCTAACTACATCTAAATCAAAGCTTGCTAAGAGAGATGATTACAAAGGATTTTATTGGAATCCTAACACTAAAGACATTGACATTTCTTGTTTTGAAGGTGTGGATACTATAATAAATTTAGTTGGAGCTTCTATTTCAAAACGATGGACTACAGATTATAAAAATGAAATTATCAATAGTAGAACAGAAACGGCTAAGTTGTTATTTGATACTATTAAGACACATAATATTTCTATTACACATATAGTTTCAGCTAGTGCTATTGGTATCTATCCAAGTTCTCAAACCAATTATTATGAAGAAGATTTTGAAAACAAATCAGAATCATTTTTAGGACAAGTGGTTGACAAATGGGAAGAGGCAATTGATCAATTCTCATCGTTAGGGATTAAAGTAGCGAAAATCAGAATTGGCTTGGTGCTTTCCAAAGATGGAGGTGCGTTACCAGAGATTATAAAACCAATGCGATTTGGTGCTGGTGCAGCTTTTGGAGATGGTCAGCAATGGCAATCATGGATTCATATTAAAGATTTAGCTCAACTATTCATATATGTAGCAGAAAAAAACCTTGAAGGTGTTTTTAATGGTGTAGCATCAAATCCTACCAGTAATGCAGAACTCACTAAAGTGGCAGCTAAAGTATTAGAGAAACCTCTTATTTTACCTAACATACCTAAGTTTGCTATGAAATTAGTTTTAGGAGAAATGCATATTTTATTATTCGAAAGTCAACGGGTAAGTTCTCAAAAAATTGAAGACACTGGCTTTGTTTTTAAACACCATCATTTAGAACCTACGATTGAAGATTTATTAGGTTAAAAAAAAAGCCACTCTATTAAAGAATGGCTCTAGTTTTTTAGATCTTATTAAATTAAGCTTTTTTAGCTTTGATACTAATTTTAAGCTCTATGTCATCGTTAATAAATTTATCTCCTAAACCTTCAAAGATTGATTTAGAACCGTAGTTTACATTCCATTTAGTTCTATCAATTGTGAAAGGCTCACTTTCAATGGTCATTTGATTACCATCATTAGTAATATTTACTGGGAATGAAATATTGTGCTTTTGACCTTTTATAGCCAAGTTACCTGATAATCTTGTTTTTCCTGCAGCCAAAGATTCAGTAGCAGTGATTTCAAAAGCAGCTGTAGGGAATTTTGTGACATCAAAGAAATGATTTTCTTTTCCGTCAACCGTACCTTTTAAATGTGCTTCAAGATCTTCTTTGCCATCACCAGCTTCTAGGTCTGTTACACTAATACTTTTCATATTGATTAAAAATGTACCGCTTTGTAATTTACCATCATCAGTTTTAAACACGCCATTGTCAAGGCTTATTGTGCCATTGTGCGATCCTGTTGGCTTATAGCCTTTCCACTCGATTGTGGATTCAGAAACGTTGACAGTAAATTTTTCAGAAGTACTTTCGCTAACGGCTGCAGCTTCTGCGTTACTAGTGTTGGCTTCTTCAGCTTTGTCTTTACATCCAACAACTGAAAGTATAAATACTAGTGATAATGCAATTCGTAATGTGTTCTTAATCATTTAAAATAGTTTTAGTGTTATTATGGATCCAAAAATAATGATTTCTGAAGAGACCTCAAATGAATTAATTTTTTTTGATGACATTTTGACATTTTAATAATTATGGCAGTACTTTTGCCAACCTTAAATCGAAGATTTATAAACAAGACCAAAACGATGGGTAAAAAAGATAAGAACGAGGATATAAAAGATTCAGAAGTAAATGAAACTTCTAATCAAGATACACAAGTAGAAGAAATTTCTGTTGAAGAGCAATTAACAGAAGAACTTGCCAAAGAAAAAGACAAATTTTTACGTCTGTTCGCTGAGTTTGAAAATTATAAAAGACGGACTACAAAAGAACGTATAGATTTATTTAAAACAGCAGGTGAAGATGTCATGTTGGCAATGCTTCCTGTATTAGATGATTTTGAACGTGCATTAGCGCATATTGAAGACGATAAAGAAGCTGAAGAACTAAGAAAAGGTGTGCTTTTAATTTATACTAAGCTATTGACAACACTTAACCAAAAAGGCTTAGAGAAAATTGAAACGAATGCTGGTGATGTATTTGATGCAGACATGCATGAGGCTATTACTCAAATTCCTGCACCAAGTGATGACCTTAAAGGTAAAATTGTTGATGTTGTTGAAAAAGGATATAAGCTAGGCGAAAAAGTGATTCGTTTTCCAAAAGTGGTGATTGGACAATAAAATATTAATTAAAAAAAGACCTGTTTTTTATTGAAATCAGGTACAGTAACATGGCGAAAAGAGATTATTACGAAATATTAGGTATTGATAAAAATGCATCTGCCACAGAAATAAAGAAGGCGTATCGAAAGATGGCAATCAAATTTCATCCAGATAAAAATCCTGATGACAAGGATGCAGAATCAAAATTCAAGGAAGCTGCTGAAGCCTATGAAATATTGAGTAATGCTGATAAAAAAGCTAAATACGATCAATTTGGCCATCAAGCTTTTGATGGAGCAGGTGGTTTTGGTGGTGGAGGCGGAATGAATATGGATGACATATTCAGTCAGTTTGGAGATATATTTGGTGGTGGTTTTGGAGGTGGAGGAGGTTTCTCTGGCTTTGGAGGTGGTTTTGGTGGAGGTCAAAGACGTGTAAAAGGTAGTAACCTACGTATTCGTGTCACACTTACTTTAGATGAAATTGCCAATGGTGTCGAAAAGAAAATCAAAGTAAAACGAAAAATTCAAGCGCCTGGTACTACTTATAAAACATGTAGTACTTGTAATGGTGCTGGCCAAGTTACAAGAGTTACGAATACCATTTTAGGAAGAATGCAAACAGCAGCTGCTTGTCCTGCTTGTGGTGGAGCTGGACAAAGCATTGATAAGAAACCTAGTGATGCAGATGGTCAAGGACTTAAAGTTCAAGAAGAAACGGTATCAGTTAAAATTCCTGCAGGTGTCGTTGATGGTATGCAGCTTAAAGTTACTGGAAAAGGTAACGAAGCACCAGGAAATGGAATCTCTGGAGATTTATTAGTCGTTATTGAAGAAAAGGAGCATGACACACTTAAGCGTGAAGGTGATAATTTACATTATGATCTTTATGTTAGTCTTCCTGATGCGGTTTTAGGTACTTCAAAAGAAATAGATACAGTTACAGGTAAAGTTAGAATTAAAGTTGAAGCAGGTGTTCAATCAGGAAAGATTTTGCGCTTGCGCGGAAAAGGAATTCCTAGCATTAATGGTTATGGTACTGGTGACCTATTAGTTCATGTGAATGTATGGACACCAAAAACATTAAATAAGGAGCAAAAGCAGTTTTTTGAAAGTATGAAAAACGACGAACACTTCAACCCTAAACCCGAGAGTAGCGATAAATCATTTTTTGAAAAAGTTAAAGATATGTTTTCATAAAAATCTATTTTTTAATAAAAAACACTATATTTGAATATCACTAATTTATTTTAGTGATAATTTTTCTTTTTCATAGCAATTTTTTCCCATCCTTAATTTATTAAGGGTGGGTTTTGTTTTTTAAACCATTTCTAACGAGTTGGTTAGTTGATTTATTTCTTTTTTGATGTTTTTTTATTTAAGCGATTTTACTAAAAATTAGTGCATATAAGCACTTGAATAATCATTAACATCTTTATCTTTACACCATACAAAATTTAACCTTTCAATTTTAATTTATGAATGACCTCTTAGTTGCTGATTCAGTATCTAAAAACTTTGGAGATTTTAGAGCGCTAAATGCCGTCTCTGTCTCAGTTCCCAAAGGAAGTATTTTCGGATTATTAGGGCCAAATGGTGCTGGTAAAACAACTCTTATTCGCATCATCAATCAAATTATGATGCCAGATACTGGTAAGGTGCTCTTAGATGGAGAGCCTTTAAAACCTGAAGATATTCGAAATATTGGTTATTTACCTGAAGAACGTGGCTTATACAAGTCTATGAAAGTAGGTGAGCAAGTTTTGTATTTGGCTCAACTTAAAGGATTGACAAAACAAGAAGCAAAAAAACGTTTAAAATACTGGTTTGAAAAGTTAGAGATTGGAGATTGGTGGAACAAAAAAATTCAAGAACTCAGTAAAGGACAAGCACAAAAAATTCAGTTTATCGTAACGGTTTTGCATCAACCAAAATTATTGATTTTTGATGAGCCTTTTTCTGGTTTTGATCCTATTAATGCCAATTTAATAAAAGATGAAATTCTTCAGTTAAGAGATGAAGGTGCAACCGTAATCTTTTCTACGCATCGAATGGAATCTGTTGAAGAGCTTTGCGATCATATTGCTTTAATTCATAAGTCAAATAAAGTTTTAGATGGAAAGTTAACTGACATTAAACGTCAGTATAAAACGAATACGTTTGAAGTTGGACTTCAAACAAATAATATTGAAAGTGTTTCAAATGCTATCAAAGAAAAGTTCGAGGTTTTACCTGCTACTTTTAGAAATTTAAATGATGATGTTAAAATGAACATTAAACTAAATAGTAATGGCTCGTCGAATGACTTGTTATCATTTTTAACGTCTAAAGCGGAAGTGCATCATTTTACGGAAGTGATTCCTAGTGCAAGCGATATTTTTATTCAAACGGTCAAAAATAATTAAGATGAATCATTTGCCACTTATTATAAAAAGAGAGTACCTAACAAAGGTCAAAAACAAATCATTCATTCTCATGACGTTTGTGAGTCCGTTGATTATGGTTGCTTTAATTGCTGTTGTTGCTTATTTGTCGCAGCTTAATAACGATAAGGATCGTAGCATTTCAGTATTGGATGAAACAGGAGTTTTAAGTGAAGTCTTTGTTGATACAGAACACACAAAATATACGATTTTAACCAATGAAAGCTTAGAAGCTGCAAAAGCATTGGTAGAAGCTAATGAAGATTTTGGTTTATTATATATTGAGAAAAGTGTAGACATTGTGAATGTTTTGCCTAGTGTGAAATTCTATTCAGATGAATCCCCTTCGTTATCGATTATGTCTGGTTTAGAACGAAAAATAGAAAAAAAATTATCTGATACTAAATTGCAAAGTGATGGCGTTGATATTGAGAAAATAGAAGCTGCTAAGACCAATATAAATATAGCTCAAGAAACATTTTCAGGTGAGAAAACATCAAAAATTGATAGTTATCTAAAGCTAGCCTTTGGTGGAGCTGCTGGTTACTTATTATTTATGTTTATTATCATTTATGGTAACATGATTATGCGTAGCGTCATAGAAGAAAAAACAAGTAGAATTATTGAAGTTATCATTTCTTCTGTAAAACCTATTCAACTTATGATGGGTAAAATAATAGGAACTTCTTTAGCAGGAATTACACAATTTGTTATTTGGGTGATTTTAGGTGGTGTTTTAATGCTAGTATTATCTTCGATTTTCGGAATTAGTATGGCTGAAATGCAAACGCCTCAGCAAGACATCATGAACCAAGCAATGCAAAATCCTGAAGTTGCTAATGAAATGCAACTAGCCATTCAATCGTTTTATAATTTGCCAATAGCTAATTTGATAGCTGCCTTTATGTTCTTTTTTATAGGTGGTTATTTATTATATAGTTCGTTATATGCTGCAGTAGGAGCAGCTGTTGATAACGAAACAGATACGCAACAATTCATGATGCCAATCATTATGCCTTTAATTCTGGCAGTTTATGTCGGTATTTTTACAGTTATTGAAGATCCTCATGGAACGGTATCAACCGTGTTTTCATTTATTCCTTTTACGTCTCCAGTTGTGATGTTGATGCGTATTCCGTTTGGAGTTCCAATTTGGCAACAGGTATTATCATTCTTAATTTTAGTTGGTACATTTATCTTTACGGTTTGGTTTGCAGCAAAAATTTATCGTGTTGGTATTTTGATGTATGGAAAGAAACCTAGTTATAAAGAATTGTTTAAATGGATTAAATATTAATTATGAGTCAGGATTTATCTAAAATAGAAGATCAGATTACAGAAAGCTCTGCTTGGGGAAAAACAAGAGAGTTCCTTAATTTGCATTTAGATATTTCTGATAAAATCAGCATATCAATTTTTGATGTTTTATTGGTTATTACCGCCATTTTTGTTACTACAATTGTTTTAAGACTTGCCCTTAAAGCCTTTACAAGACATTTGCCTAAAGAGGATAAAGGGAAATTTAATGTGGTGTATGGGTACTTTAGATGGCTTATTTATCTAGTTATTTTACTAATTACACTTAATTCAGTTGGAGTTAACGTCACAGCAATTTTTGCTGCATCAGCAGCACTTCTTATTGGAATTGGTTTAGCATTGCAAACCTTATTTCAAGATATTATTTCTGGTATTTTTATTCTCGTAGATCAGTCAGTACATGTTGGTGATATTATTGAGTTAGATGGTAAGGTTGGTCGTGTTGAAGAAATCAAACTACGCACAACTAGAGCTGTAACGATTGATAATAAAGTTTTGATAATTCCTAACCATTTGTATTTGGAAAACAGCCTTTACAATTGGACACAAAACGGGACAATAACAAGAGAAAGCATCTCTGTTGGTGTTGCTTATGGAAGTGATGTTCAGTTGGTTAAAAAACTTTTAATACAAGCCGCAAGCACACATCCAGAAATACTAAGTAGTCCAGAACCTTCGGTCGTTTTTACCGATTTTGGAGAAAGCTCATTAGATTTTAAGTTGGTGATTTCGCTAAATGATAGTTTTAAAGCCATGTTTCCAAAAAGTGATATTCGATTCGAAATTGATAAATTATTTAGAGAGAACAATGTTTCAATACCATTTCCTCAAAGAGATATTCATATCAAACAACAGCCTAAATAGTTGATTTACTAATTTAAAATAGCAATACTAATTTAATTTATGCTCCTAAAGTTTCGCTACGTTTTTATATTAATAACTATTTGTTTGTTCTCTAAAACTTCATTAGCGCAGCTTACAGACCTTGTGAGGCTTGAGTATTCATTTATGCCTAAAAGTAAATCTGAAGATCAATACACCAGACTACGAGCAGCTTTTAACTATCCTATTAAGACCAAAGAAGATTGCTATTTAATCATTGGAGCAGAATACAATAATATCATTCTTAATTTAAATGATGAATACCCATTTGATAATTCACTTATAGCTTCCCTTAATATTATAGATTTAAATATTGGTTACACGTTCAAAACAAGTGAAGATTGGCGAATTGCATTTAATCTTAATCCTAGAATAGCATCAACTTTAGTTTCTGCAATAACTTCTGAGGATGTGTTTTTTAATGGAGGCATCTTTGTTATTAATGATAAAACTAAAGATGAAGATTTAAAGCGTCCTTATCGCTTAGTTTTTGGTTTGACCTATAATGCAACGACAGGAGTTCCGTTTCCTTTGCCTTTTGTAAGTTATTATAGACGTGTAAATGAAGACTGGTCATTTTCTGCAGGAGTTCCTAAATCTAATGTCAAATATTTTTTCAATGAAAAGCATATGGTACAAGCCTTTGTAACCTTAGATGGTTATTATGCTAATTTACAGAGAGAACTTATAATAGATGGAAAACAAGTCGATAATATATCATTATCTGTTGCTGTAGGAGGAATTGGCTATGAATATTTATTAACGAAGCACATAGTTGCTTTTGCCTATACAGGATACACATTTCGATTAAATAATGTTTTGAGAGATAAAAATAGAGATGAAGTTTTTAGATTAGATGATTTAAATTCATTTTATTTAAGAACAGGAATTAAATTTAAAATATAAATATGTCAAAGATTTTAGTAATAGAAGATGAAGCGGCAATTCGAAGAGTACTTGTAAAAATACTGTCTGAAGAAAGTGAAAGTTATCAAGTTGAAGAGGCAGAAGATGGTCTTGTTGGTATTGAAAAAATCAAGAAAGATGATTACGATTTAGTACTCTGCGATATAAAAATGCCAAAGATGGATGGTGTTGAAGTTTTAGAAGCTGTAAAAAAGATTAAGCCTGAAATTCCTATGGTTATGATCTCAGGTCATGGAGATTTAGATACTGCTGTAAACACTATGCGTTTAGGAGCTTTTGATTACATTTCTAAACCACCAGATTTAAATAGATTACTAAATACGGTTCGTATCGCATTGGATACAAAAACACTTGTTGTTGAGAATAAAATGCTGAAAAAGAAAGTCAGCAAGAAGTATGAAATGATTGGTGATAGTGATGCTATTTCACATATCAAGGATATGATTGAAAAGGTGTCAGCTACAGATGCTAGAGTCTTAATTACTGGGCCAAACGGAACAGGTAAAGAACTTGTAGCACATTGGTTACATCAAAAAAGTGCACGTTCAAAAGGGCCTTTAATAGAGGTGAATTGTGCTGCAATTCCTTCAGAGTTGATTGAAAGTGAATTGTTTGGTCATGTAAAAGGTGCTTTTACAAGTGCTGTAAAAGATAGAGCAGGTAAGTTTGAAGCTGCAAATTCTGGAACTATATTTTTAGATGAAATTGGAGATATGAGCCTTTCTGCACAAGCGAAAGTATTAAGAGCTTTGCAAGAGAATAAAATACAACGTGTTGGTAACGATAAAGATATAAAGGTAGATGTTCGTGTGGTTGCTGCGACTAATAAAGACTTGAAAAAGGAGATTGCTGAAGGTCGATTTAGAGAAGATTTATACCATAGATTAGCTGTGATTCTAATTAAGGTTCCTGCTTTAAATGAGAGACGTGAAGATATCCCTTTATTGATAAATCATTTTACATCTAAAATTGCCGCAGAGCAAGGAAATGCTAAAAAAGAATTTTCAGATAAAGCGATTAAATTACTTCAAGATTATGATTGGACAGGTAACATTCGTGAATTGCGTAATGTCGTTGAACGTCTCATCATTCTTGGAGGAGATGAAGTAAGTGAAAAGGACGTGAATTTATTCGCTTCAAAATAAATTTTTATGAAAAATATTAATATTAACGATTTCAAAATTACTGAAACTATTAAGTTAAATGACGTATCCACAAATTTTGATTTAGAGGCAGATAAGGATGAGGTGGAAAATGAATTAGAAGACGTTCGTGAAAGACTTGGTGATTTTCAAAACACAATTTATGCTCATGGTAAATATGCAATCTTAATTTGCATTCAAGGCATGGATACTGCTGGTAAAGATAGCATGATACGGGAAGTGTTTAAAGATTTTAATACCAGAGGAATTGTAGTTCATAGTTTTAAAGTGCCTACAGAAAACGAACGTAATCACGATTATTTATGGAGGCATTATATTGCGCTTCCTGCTCGAGGAAAGTTCAGTGTTTTTAATAGAACTCACTATGAAAATGTATTAGTAACTCGAGTGCATCCAGGTTATATTTTAGGTGAAAATTTACCTGATGTAAATTCTGTTGAAGACATAAATGATGCGTTTTGGAATAAACGTTTTGATCAAATCAATGATTTTGAAAAGCATATTGCACAAAACGGAACGATCATCTTTAAGTTTTTCCTTCATTTATCTAAAGAAGAACAAAAAAATCGATTATTACGACGTCTTGAAAAGCCAAGTAAGAATTGGAAATTCTCACCAGGCGATTTAAAAGAACGTAAGCTTTGGGATAACTACCAAGAATGCTATGAAGATGCATTAAATAGAACATCTAAAAGTCATGCACCTTGGTTTGCAATTCCTGCTGATGATAAGCCTACAGCAAGATATATAGTGGCAAGAATTTTATACGATACACTTATTCAATATAAAGATATTGTTGAGCCAGAGCTAGATGAGGATATCAAAGCAAATCTTGATGATTACATAAAGCAACTTGAGAGTGAGTAGTTTTTTATGATTTCTTTATAAATCATCATCTTTTTAAGTAGTATATTTGGCTTCCATAAAAATCTCCATATGAAGCTAATAATTCTACTATTTTCTATTGTATTTACAGTTCAAATTTCAGCCCAAACTGATGCTGAAAATCTTAAAAAAATTTATGACAATTCTTTAACCAATGGTATGAGTTACCAATGGTTAGATCACTTGTCTAATCAAATTGGCGGACGACTTTCGGGATCTTTAAATGCTGAGAATGCGGTAAAATATACTAAAGAAGAGTTTGAAAAATTAGGCTTAGACAAAGTATGGTTACAACCGGTTATGGTGCCACGTTGGATTAGAGGAGCTCCTGAGTTTGCCTATATAGAAACATCGCCTGGTAAAACAAATAGTGTAAACATTTGTGCGCTTGGTGGTTCTATTGCAACACCAACTGGAGGTGTTAAAGCTAATCTCATTGAAGTTGCTACCTACAAAGACTTAGAGGCTTTAGGTGAAGCTGCAATTAAAGGAAAAATAGTATTTATTAATAGACCAATGCAAGCCAATTTAATAAACACGTTTGAAGCTTATGGTGGTTGTTCTTCAGAACGTTATAGAGGAGCTGCCGAAGCTGCAAAATACGGAGCAGCAGCAGTTATAGTGCGTTCATTGAATTTAAGATTAGACGATTATCCACATACAGGAAGTATGAGTTATGGCGATTTGCCAAATTCAAAGCGTATTCCTTCTGCAGCAATAAGTACTAACGATGCAGAATTGTTAAGCGGAATGTTAGCGCTTGATAAGAATATTAAATTTTACTTTAGTCAGAATTGCAAGCAACTGGCTGATGTAGAGTCGTATAATGTGATTGGTGAAATTACAGGAAGTGAGTTCCCAAATGAAATTATGGTTGTTGGTGGTCATTTAGATTCTTGGGATTTAGGTGATGGTTCTCACGATGATGGAGCAGGAGTAGTGCAATCTATGGATGTCTTACGTTTATTGAAAGAGAGTGGTATACGTCCTAAGAGAACTATTCGTGCCGTTTTGTTTATGAATGAGGAAAATGGCTTACGTGGAGGCAAAAAGTATGCAGAAGTGGCTAAAAATAAAGGAGAGAACCACATTTTTGCTTTAGAAAGTGATTCAGGTGGATTTACACCAAGAGGTTTTAGTTTTCAATCGAGTGAAGCTTTTTTAGCTAAAGTTCAAAGTTGGAGATCGTTATTTAAACCTTATTTTATTCATTATTTTGAAGAAGGTTACAGTGGAGCTGATATTGGTCCGTTAAAAAATGACAACATTGTTTTAGCTGGTTTACGTCCAGATTCTCAACGTTATTTCGATCATCATCATGCAGCTAACGATACTTTCGAACATGTTAATAAGCGTGAATTAGAACTTGGTGCTGCATCCATGACAGCTTTAATTTATTTGATCGACAAATACGGAACAGACACCATAAACAATGATTCTCAACTAAAAAATTAGTTAGCGTCTTAGGTAAGACCTGATAATTAGTACCAAATTAAAATGAAACAGATTATACTTATTCTAACGTTATTAATTTCAACAGTTATGTATTCACAAACTGAAGACCAAAAACTTCCTTATTATGAAATTCCAGAATATTCGGAGACGTTTACAGCTGGAACGGTTGCTGCAAGACTGGTTGATGGACTCGGATTTCGATTTTATTGGGCAAGTGAAGGTTTGACAGATAAAGATTTAGAATATCAGCCAAATGAGGACGTTCGTTCTACAGCTGAAACCATTGATCATATTCTCGATTTATCATATATCATTGTCAATTCTACGCTTAAAAAAGCCAATGGAAAGGTTGATAATTCTGAAATGACTTATGCTAAAAAAAGAGAGTTAGCATTAATGAATCTTAAAACTGCTGCAGATATTTTAAGAGTGAGTGATGATATTTCGCAATTCAAAATCATTTTTGGTGAACGTGAAATTCCGTTTTGGAATCAAATTAATGGACCAATAGCTGATGCAATTTGGCATTGTGGACAGATTGCTTCATTCCGAAGAACTTCAGGAAATGCTATAAATCCTAATATTAGTCATTTTAATGGTACTGTAAAAGAGTAGTTTTTAGCATTAATTAGTCTGCTTTTTTATCCTTTTCATCTTTAGTTTCTTTTTGCATTTTGATATAGCCAGTAACCAAGCGTACGCCTAATCTAGCAAAAAGAATAATGGCAATTACCATTACAATGTCAAATCCATTCATAACATCAATATTGAATACAATGTTAAATGTAGAAAATTGGATTCAGCTAAAGGTAATTTTAACAAGAATTATGATTTTAAGAATTTTAAAGCAATTTATCGATAACAATTTTACTATTGATTTCAAAATCTATTAGTATTGCTGTTTCGTTAACTTTTGTAGGTGTTTTACGCTGACGTTGCTCTGTTTTTTGATTTTCAAGTTCTTTAATTTTCTGTCGCTCTTTATATTTAAGATGATAGTAAATGTAAAACGCTGCTATACAAATTGCCAGCAGTATATTTAACCGAATAATGATTTTTCTATTGGATTTATAAACCACGAAAATTGAAAGAAGAAATCCAATACAAGCTGCAATTACACCATAACCCAAAACAATTGCTCCTCCAGCTAACATTTGACCTTTACCAGCTTCGACAATTCCTGCATATGACAATCCTATGAAGAACGAGGTGATTCCTGATAAAACATAAAATAGGAAACTGTACGCTTTAAAAAATGGATGTTTCATACCTATAAAAATAATTAATTTTTAATAGTTATTCTCCACGAGTTTATAGTAGGCTTTTCTATTTCGGTTCAACGATCAAAAAAACAGCAGTACTATCACCAATATTTAAAACTTCATGCCAGTCGACTTTTTCATTATAAAAATCATAACCTGTTGGAATGGTAACCTCTCTAGTTCCTGTAGTATCTTTAATTCTGAATGTGCCTCCAGCCAACGTATAACCAAAATGAGCTTTGTGATAATGGCGTTCATGACCAACACCAGGAGGAAAGGTGCATTTTAAGGTTCTTACTTTTTCATTGTCTTCTAATACTTCGCAAACAGCATTGTTGTTCCATCCAGCTTCAAGAGGATCTGGAAGTTTTTGAGTCTCATTACAATCTGTTAGGAAGAAGGCAAAAGTTATTAGAATTACTAGTTTGGGGTAGACTTTAATCATTAGGATTAATCATTTAAGGATTTGTGAGTTCGATAATTTTATCTAAAGTTTTTTGAACGTTTTGTAGTTCACCACTAGTATATAAAATTTGTTCAATCAAATCTAATTGGTTTTTTAGTATAAACTCAAACTCTAAAGTTTGCAAAGCATCAAAATCGTTACGTGGATCTTTAAAATTAAAATTCCAATCAAAATGTTTAGACATGTATGGGTCAAATTGATTCCAAGTATATTCCTTGGCATACCATTCTTCTTCTTGGTAGTCTTTTACTAAGTCATTCCAAGATATTAATAAATCACGTAGTTCTTCATTTTTGATAATATCAAAAGAGGATGTACTCCTAAGCGCATTAATGCTTGTTTGTGAAGGATCAAAAGTCATTCCTCCATAAGAATTGAATAAATGAACTGATAACGAATCTAAAACGGATGGTTCTGGTTTTGATGCTATTGGAAATAAGTTTATAATTTTACTACAATTATTAAAGACTCTTTTATGCAAATAAGTAACTGAATCTAACTGCTTTTTGTTTTTCTTGAATTCTTTATGGATACTTGCTAAAATGGCTGACTCTTTCTTTGAACTTAATCTGTTTTGGTTCCAGTTACTAATCTGAAGCGCAATTAAAATCCCAATCACCACAAGCACAATTTCACCGATAGCATATTTAAAGTATTTAGAGGTTTTGTTTTCCATTATGAGATTTTGACGAATTTTTCGGAAGATTTTAATCATTGCTTTATAAGATGTTCTTAGTACAAAATGTTATCTAAAATGCGATTTAAATTTTGCTCCATCATTTTGAATTTACCGTCACTAAAAAATATCTCATGTGCTTCTTGACGAAATTTGGCGAGTTCCATATTATTATAATCATGTTGATGAATATTGTCATCTATTCTTTCAAAACGTCTTTCTTCATTATCAGTATTAAACTCTTCATAGATATTTTCAAATGTTTCAATATCTACTTTTGATTTGATCATTTCAATTTCTAATTCGGTTTCTTCTGCATCAGAATTTGCGCAAAGTAGAAGAATATATATTTGAAGTTCTAGTTTGGTCCAATGGTTAGTTTTTGATGTCATAATTTTATGTGTTCGGTTAGAAGGTTTATTATTTATAAATATAGTTAATCACAATTTTAAGTTGCTGATTTCTTCGTCAATAGTTGTAATTAAAGTGTCAAGTTTTGTAATAGATTCATGTAACCATTCCAAACGTAACAATCTAAAGTTATAGAGTTCTACGGCTACATTTTTGTAAGTTTCATTCTGTTTTAAGTCTGATAAGTTTATTGGCGTATTTACTGCTAGTTTTAAATCGTCAAGCCATTTATCCATTACTGGAGAGGTTTTAAAGTTTTTTATTAGTTCTAAATTATAGTTAGGCAAGTATCCATCATAAAACATTGTTTCACGCTTATGGATGTTAGCAAACTCACGTTCATACATTAATGTAATCTGTAACCTAATGGAATCATTTGAAATGATGTGATCATCACTGTTTTCAAGATTTTTGTATGTTGTATTTGCATTATTGAATATGTTAGAAGCGTTAAAGCCTTCCACCCAATGTTTTAATGAATCTGTTACTTCATTACTAATATTTATATGATCTAGCATCTGTTGACCACTTTTATTACTTGCTTTTATAGATTCATGTAATCCTTTTATTTCGGTGAGATTTTCTTTTAGATCAATATTTAATTGGGTTAGGATCTTTATTTCTTTTGATTTGGCTTGTCTGTGCTGATTCCAAGTGTTGATTTGTACAGCAATTAGAATTCCAATAACAACTAATAGTATTTCACCAATTGCATACTTAAAATATTTAGACGTTTTGTTTTCCATTATGAGATTTTGTCTGATTTTTCGAAATGCTTTAATCATTATTTTGCTTTCTTATTTTTAGATATTTTCCATAGGTTAATTGCCTCCAAATCCATTCAAATGGACCAAATCTGAAATATTTAAGCCATAATTTACTCATTAAAACTTGGAATAAAAAGATACAAATAGCAATACCCATAATTACAGTAAAACCAAATTTACCAGTAAAGCCCAAACCAATTCCGTAGAAAATTGTTACCGAAATAAAGGTTTGGAAAATATAATTACTCAATGCAAGTTTTCCAACAGGAGCAAAGACAGCAAAAGCGGATGGCTTTTTAAAGTATAATAAAGCCAGTAGTGCAGCAATTCCCATGGCAAGAGGAACGGTTCCTAAAGCATATGAAATGATTTCAAATAATTCCCAATAGTTTTCCTGACCACCATAAAACTCTATGTATGTTCTAAGTATGCTTATTGGTAATCCGATGAGAATTCCAAAAAGTGCGATTTTTTTGAGAAACTTAGTATTGTTCAATATATCATGATTCAAGACCTTTCGTCCTGCCCAAATTCCTATTAAAAAGATGCCTAAAACTTTAAAAATCCGACCTTCTCTTAAAATAGCTCCTGTTCTAATGAAGGTGTTTCCAATGTTCATTTTAAAATAGTCTAGTATATTCTCATTAGCTTGAAATTTTTGAAAATCAGCAAACTGCATACCATTTCGTTCTATAGTTGGGAAACCAAAGTGCTGGTAATAATCACTACTTGTTAAAAAGAAAAACCGATGATAATTGAGACCAGTAGAATGCACAATTATCCAATTGATAATCGGAAACAAAATTAAGATGGCTGCAACGATTAAGAGTTTTTTATCTGAAAGCTTAATAAAGTATATTAATGTAAAACCTAGTAAAGCGTATAAGGTTAAAATATCTCCTAACCAAAACAGGCATAAGTGAATCAAGCCAATGATTAACAGCCAAAACATGCGTCGCCTAAAAAATGGTGCAAATGGTTTATTGTTACTCTTTAAATTATTGAATTGAATAACACAGCCAATACCAAATAATAATGAAAATATTGAATAGAATTTTCCATCAACTAAGGTAAACATTATGAAATCTAAAATTTCATCTGTAAACAAAAGTGCTTCAGGATATCTTCCTTCATCAGGAAAGAAAAAAAATCCTGAAAACACTGGTATATTGGCACTAAAAATAAAGAAAATGGCAATTCCTCTAAGGACATCCAGAAACTGGATGCGATCACTTTTTTGAATCGGGAGGATAGTGTTTTGTTTGCTTTTTACGTCCATAATATATTATTTATATAGGTTATTCTCAAAATTGAAAATAGATAAACTGTTCTCCGCTGCCTTGAGCAATTGCTATTAAGAATAACATGATTGCCCATACGGTTCCTAAAACTATGGGAGATGTTTTTAATGAAACCTCTTTCATAGATGAATTTCGCATCACCCAATGACATAAAAATAGAATACTGATAACGACACAAACCTTAAGAATATCAAAGGAATCCAAAATCTTTTCGCCTTCTGTTTGCATATAGAACATAGATTTTATCATATTCCATGCGGTGTCAAATTCTCGTGCTCTAAAAAACACCCAAGTAATGTTCACACAAGAAAAGGTTATAAATGCTAAAAAGATTCCGTTCCATTTTGTGATTTTAAAGGGTAGATACTGTTTTTGTAATTTTTCTAGGATTAAGTAAGTGCCATGTAAACCACCCCAAACCATAAATGTCCAAGCTGCACCATGCCATAGTCCACCTAATAACATGGTCAACATTAAAGCGACATACATTCTTGTAATTCCATGGCGATTGCCGCCTAATGGAATATATAAGTAATCTTTTAACCAACTTGATAATGAAATATGCCAACGACTCCATAAGTCTGAAAAACCTAAAGAAGCATAAGGATACCTGAAGTTATCAGGTAAAATAATACCTAACATTAAAGCTATTCCAATAGCACAAGTTGAGTAACCTGCAAAGTCGAAAAATATTTGACCAGAAAATGCTAATGTTCCAATCCAAGCATCTAAACCATGTAATAATTTATCTGAACCAAACACAGTATCTGAAGTGTCAGACAATAAGGTGTCTGCCATAACCACTTTTTGAAAGAGACCAATGGTCAAAAGAAAAGTTCCCCAAATAAATTGTTTGGTTGTTGCTTTCTTTTCTTCATAAAATTGTGTGATTAAATCTTTGGCTCTTACAATAGGACCAGCTACTAACTGAGGAAAGAATGTAACATACAAAGCGAAATCTAAAAAAGTACGAGCAGGCTTAATTTTTTTATTATACATGTCTATCGTATAAGACATGGTTTGAAACGTGTAGAATGAAATTCCCATAGGAAGAATAATATCCATGGGTTGCGCTTGGTATTCAATTCCCATTGAATTCATTAAAGATGTGAAATTCTCTAATAGAAAATTACCATATTTGAAAAAACCAAGAAAACCTAGATTTACAAACATGCTCAAGAACAACCAAAACTTACGTTTTTTCTGATTTTCTTCTACTGCTAATTTGTTACCTGCTGTCCAATCAACAATAGTAGAAATCCAAAGTAGAATGACTAAAGGCGGATTCCATAAACCATAAAACACATAACTTGCTAAAAGGAGCATACGTTTTTTACCAGTCCATTTTAATAGTTTTGAATAATATAAAGCGAGTACAAGTATTAAAAATACTACAAAGCTTAGTGAGTTGAATAGCATATCTAGTTAGTTTTTTTAGTTAGGTGGTGGTCTTTTATGAGTTTGTTTATCAGGTCTTTGGTGTAAGTTTTTGCATCTTCTGCATTCATATGAGACCATTCTGGTAATGCGTGTTTTGACATGAATCTATAATCTTTAAAATGGTAGTTTGGACAATCCACAATGTCAACAAATTTGTCCCAAATTTTTTCTCTTGGCAACATTCTCTTGGCATGAACATACCATTGTTCTTCTGCTTTGTGACGAATAAGAATAACCTTTCCACCACGTGCTTTAAACTTTTTTATAAGATTGTGTAAATAGTCAACAGCTTCAAACGCATTTTTTTCTATTTCTTCAGAATAATCTGGAAGATTAGGAAGAAATTTATCCCATTGATCAGTTATTTCTTTTTGATAAAATTCATTATCAGTAAACCTTGGAAACATAATTAGATTTCTATCGTCGTCATTATATCCAATATTTACTAATTGAAAACCATTGGTTTTAATCCGGTCATTGTCAAATGAAATGGTATTGATGAGAGACTTTAAATCTAAGCTATTATAAGATTTGGCTTCGGAAGCTGAAAGCATAACCAAATGTCTTTTAAGTGGTTTAGATAATGCAAATCCGAGTTTCTGTGCATAGGTTCTGTTATAGTAATGGTCAACCCATTGTTGTGCTGTTACTCTTCTTTGACTGTTTGGAAACCCAAAAACCATAATAGGCACAATACCCATAACAATAGTGCCATTAAAATTGGTGTTATTAACAATGTCTTCGAGAAAAGGTCCTGGAGGTTTCCCGTTTGCACTTAAATGAATGGGTTTAACACCTTGAATTTCCTCCCAAATGTGTGTGTTAAAGTTATATCCTGTTCTTGAAGCACCAAGTAAAATCACATCTTCAGATGTTAAATCATCAACTTTTGCTCTTTGTTCTGACCATAAGTTTCTGTCATCTTCTAAATATGCCGTGTAATATTCAGACTTTGTACGCCAATAGAACTCCCAAATTATAAGTCCAATAAAGCTAATGGTGATCGCGAATATTAATGATTTTTTTAAGTTCATTTTTTTAGTCGTTTAAAGCATTATCTTTTATCATTATTCTTACCAATTCTGTAGTAAAAAACCTTGCGTCTGGAGCAGATAAGTGTGACCATTCTGGACACTCTAGATTTTTTAATTGATTATAATCTTCAAAATAATAAGCATTTGCATTGGTGGCTTTTACAAGTGGATCCCAAAAAACAGCGCGTGACAAAAACTTGTCTTCACCTTCTTTTATCCAACCACTTGAAGGACAACGAACCAAAATTAAATTGCCACCTCTTTCCATGAATTTTTTTGCATCAGCTGCAAAGAAATTGGTTGTAGCTTCTACTTCTGGTGGATTTTTGTTACCCATAATTACAAACTTCCAAGCTGCTTTTATAGAATTTGCAAAAGCAGTATCAGTAGCAGTTTTTTCGCTCATTGGATTGTTTCTGTCTTGACCTATATAAGCGAAAGTATTAAACGGAGGATATTGAGGTTTACCAGTTCTGGTATCTGAATTAAAATTATTTAGTAAAGACTTTAAATCTATGTCATCAGACCAACCTTCTTCACTTGTTGAAACTAATGCTAAGTTTTTTTGAAGCGGTAAAGACAACCAGTGATTAATTTGTTGCGCAAAAGTCCTGTTTTCAAAATATTCAACTCTACTTTGTGCACGTTTCCAAGGTCCAGCTTTAGGAAATGTTGTTGAGAAAAATAAGCCAGGAGTTACACCTACTAAAACAGTGCCTTTAAAATCTGTGTTATTTACTATATCATGAAAAATTGGTAGAGGAGAAGCTCCAGCAGAAGCTAATTGTATTGGTCGAATTCCAGTTTCTGCTTGCCATTCATTTAATTGAAAATCAAATAGAACACGTGAAGATCCCATTAAAATAACACCATCTTCAGGTAATGTTTCTGCTTTTGCTCTTTGTACTGCCCAAAGGTCTTTGTTGTCGTCTAAATCTGGTATTTTACCTTGCGCTCTCCAATAGCATTCCCAGGCAACTAAACCCAATAAACTTATTACTATCGCAATAAACATTGATTGTTTTAGATTCATTTTGGTTGGTTTTTGGTTGGTTCATTTCTTAATTTTATAATGGCATCCAAGTCACTAATATGGATTGTATGATAAAGAACACAATAAATGGAGCAACGAGATAACCCATCACATCTCTCGCTTGGATTTTAATACCAGTTCCCATAATCGGAAATACAAGCAATAAATAAAAGGGTTGTAATACATTGGAAAGGCTTTCTCCATAGGCAATGGATAACGAAGCTCTCGATATCATTGCTGTAACCTCGTTGTCTGGTAAACCTTCACCAATCACTTTAACAGCATTGATAATACTTGGACCTACAACTGCAAATTCACCACCTGCAGATGGGATAGCGAAATTGATTAGACCTCCAGTAATATATGCGAAAAAGGGATACGTCTCAATGGTAGCAACAGAGGCAATGATTTCTGCCAATTTCTCACCCAAACCCGTGTAAAGCATGATGCCCATAATACCTGCATAAAAAGGATACTGATATAGAATTCCAGAGACATTGCTACTGGAGCGTTTCATAGCAATAACATAGCGCATTGGTGTTTTATGTAATGCCAATCCAGTAATCAAGAAAATGAAAATCATGATATTAAAATTCAATTGAAAACCGTTGGTATAAAAATGATAGATGATATAAGTCAATCCCATCAACACAATACAAATTAGAAGTACGACACCATTATTCAATTTATCGGAAACGGACTTGTATGATAAGTTCAGGCTAAAAGCTTCTTCTTTTATGGAAAGTTCTTTTTTAACAGCTTTATCTTCCAGCATATCCTCAAGTTGTTTGATGTTCTTCGTTTTCGGAATTAGAAAAACAATCATTAAGGGTGCGAATAAAACATAGAGCGTCATCATTGCAAAGCTTAGTCCAGAACCCAGTGTAAGCGAGGTTGGAATAATATCTGTTAAGATTCCAGCTTCGATTAAATAATTATTCTCTGTACCTAATAGCAGCGGAATAGAACTCGAAAGACCTGTGACCCAGCTTCCTCCGCTAAAATAAACGCAGGCGATTAAAAATGGATAATTGACACCTTTAATTCTCATCGCCAATTCCCTCGCTAAAACGCAAGTAATAACAATCCATCCAAAACTAATGAGTGACAGCAAAGCACCAATCATTGCAACAAAAAAGTAAACCTGTCGTGGTGTTTTGATGTAGTTGGTTAATTTGTCAATACTTTGATTTACAACTGGTGACAATGCAATAGCAAAACCAGTGATGATAATCAATACAATTTGCATCCCAAACTCCAATAAAGAATAAAATCCGTCGTACCATCCTTTAATGATTTCCATTGGAGAAGCCTGTAACCAGATTAAGGCAATAAAGCCCGTGATAATAGTCAGAAGCATAGCGAATACGAACGCATTCGGCATGTATTTTTCAAATAATCTTGTGGATTTCTCTCCGAATTTAGTAATCATTAATGGTTGGTTTTTGAAAACTTTAGAGTGTCTTTTTATCTACATCTTTTATGAATTTTATCAAGCCATTCATATATGTTTTTTGGTCATCGTATTGCGATAAATGGCTTCCGTTTGGACATAATAAAAAACGACCATTTTTAACTTCAGTAGACATCCACTCCATATACTTTGGATCCATAGTGTCGTAAGTAGCTCCTATCATCAATGTTGGTACTTCTAAAGTTTTTAAACGATCTGAAACGTCCCAACCTTTTAAACTAGCACCACCAGTAACTCCAAATTCACTGAAGCCTTGCATATAGATATAAATATTTGGGTTGAGGTGACCAAAGGCTCTAGTTACAGATTCTGGCCATTCATTTAATGGCATTCTTAAAACATGTTCGGTATAATAATGTTGAGTAACGAGCTCTTCATATTTTGGATTGCTAAAATCTTCGTTAGCTTCCATTGTTTTGATCTCTTTGTAAACTTCAGGTGGTAATTGTGGTCCTAAAACTTCTGAGGCATAGGCTTCATATTTTGGAATACTAGCCATCATGTTTGAAATAATTAAACCCTTTAAATTGTCCTGGTATTTCAATGCATATTCCATTGCTAAAATTCCTCCCCAAGATTGTCCGTAGAGATAGAAGTTATCCTTATCCATATCAAGCGCTTTTCTAACCTGCTCAACTTCTTCCACAAAATGTTCGGTAGTCCAAAGAGTAGAATCATTAGGTTTATCGCTAAAATGAGATTCTAGCTGATCATAAAACACATATTCAATTTCTTCATTAGGTAAATAGCCATCAAAGCATTCGAAAAATTCATGAGTTCCTCCAGGACCTCCATGAAGCAACAACACTTTCATCTTTGGATTATTACCAACACGCTTGGTCCACACATTAAAAGTGCCTTTAGCGGTTGTTATAGGAACCATTTTTATGCCACCAGTAAATTGGTCTTCTTTATCAGAATAGTCTAAATAATTAGACTTCGAAGTTTCTGAAATCGATTCGGATTTAGGCTTTTGACAGTTCGTAAAAACTAACAAGGTTATGGCTAAAACAGTAAATACTAGTTTATTTCTCATAATGGATTTGTATTATTTTAATCATCAATAACATGAGGTGTTACGAACGTATGGTCTAAAATTTTAAAGCTATCTACTTTCTCTTTATGGTTCTTAAAGTTAATGAATTGAACCATTATTCCCATTATTAATGCCATTATTGCTGCCGCTAGAAAGACATATTCCCAACTAAAACTTGTTTTTATAACTCCTACTAATGCAGATCCTGCAGCTCGTCCCATATTAGATATGGCCATATATAATGTAAATTGAGTAGCAGCAACGGTTTTCCAACATAGGTTCATTCCTGAAGCAAATACAGCAATACATAAAAATGTGTATAGTATATAGTAGACTAACATGAAGCCATAAACATATATATTATTTGTCCAGAAGGTTGTGGTAAAGGCAAATATTGTAATTACTACAGTCACCAGTCCTAAATAAAGCGTAAGCATTTTAAGTTTTCCAAAATAATCAACCATATAACCACCAATGAACATTCCAAAAAAACCAGCTACGATGTTAATTATTGAAAACACTTGAGAGAATGATGTATTTGTCCAGCCTAATTCTTGAATCGAAAATATTGGTAATACTGTGTCGATAAGACCATACATAATTCCAATAATGAAAGACGCAATACAAAAAATTAAACTTGACCGTAATTTAACAACTCTATACAAACTTTTTAAAATTTGTTTCCAGCTTCTTAACTGACTTTCTTTAGATTCAGAATTGGCTTCTCCGTTGGTCCAAGGCATGATTTTTTCACCTGGACGTTCTGTAAAATAAATAGGAACAATCATAATTAATGCAACAGCTATTGATAAAGAAGAAATCGCTAAAGAAAACCCGATACTATTAATGAGTGCAGTACCAACTATTAGAGAGACTGAAGTTCCAATTATTTTTGTTCCCCACATTAGCCCATTTGCTCTTGCTTGCTCATCAATTGGAATAACATCAACAGCCATTCCATCTGTAGCGACATCTTGAAAAGCTCCAAAAAAGCTAATTAAGAATCCTACAACCATTAAGCCTGAATTATTATTCAATGGATCTGGAACAAATCCGATACTCAAAAAACTTAAAATTAAGCCCAATTGCCCAAAAATCACCCAAGGTCGTTTTCTTCCCATGGATAAAATGGTAAAGCGATCCATTAAAGGCGCAATCAATATTTTAAAACTCCAAGGAATTAAAATAACACCAATAAAGGCTGCTATCTCTGGCGCAGATTTACCATTCATGGCTAACCAAGCTGGTAATGCAAAAAACAGAATCCCTTCAGGAATCCCTTGTGCTATATACAATGCTGAAAAAGAAAAATAGCGTGAGACTGGGCTACCAGTTAAACTTCGAGTGAATTTTAATTTATTTTTTAATGATTTCATCTAATGATTTTTATTTGTCAAATTGCACTTTTAATTGTTCCGCTTCATGCGCTTTTCTTATTTCTGAAATTTGTCTAGGATATGTTCTGCCGTTTAAAAACTTTCCAATAAAGGAGTTTCTAACAAAGTAATGATAGGTTACAAAACAGATAACTGCTGTTGTGGTCATTACAAATATGAATTTTAATGTTCCTGGGATATCCCAGTCTACAATTAAAGCAGGAATAATAATGGTAAGTGGTAGATGTAATAAATATACCCAATATGATGAGTCTGAAACATATCGCATTCTCGCAGAATGATTGCTTCCGTATCTTAAAAATAAACCGGTAACTCCAAAAATTAGTAACCAACAACAAGACGCTTTAACAACTTTAATTGAGAAAGGATCAAGAACCTCATAACCAGAATAGAAATACCAGATGTATGCAACAAAAGCTAAAATAGTGAAGAACCAATCAAAACGTTTAAAAGTTCCTAGAAGTGACTTTGATTTAAACAGTAACCATCCAAACATATAAAAGAAGAAGTAAAATATGAAGGTATTAAAGTCAGGCATAAAACTTGTTGAAGTTGCTACCCAGCTTCTATCCATATATACAAGTAAAAAAACAGTGATAGCTGTGAAAACGATTAACCTTAAAAAAGGACTTTGGAATACGGAATGAAAAATCTTATGAGTAAATTGAGATACTTTGGGTGTTTTTTGAAAAAGCAAGCCTAAAAGATATGATGCAATAGAGAACATGATTAAGTAATATAAAAACCATAAATGCATAGTCCTTAAGGGAATGAAGTCTGACAACGAAGAAAAAGTGGTAAGTACTTCTGAGAAAGCATTTACATTTCCATCAAAAACTTTTAGTGTATAATTCATTCCTCCCATTACTAAAGGAAATAAAATTATGACGAAGACAAGAAAGGGGAGAAGTATCCTATTCATTCTGTTTTTGAACATTTTTGAAGCACCACGATCATAAAATAGAAGAGCGGCAAAGAAACCTGCTACAACCATAAATATTGGCATACGAAATATATGTATTGTGCTATTTATTAATTCCAAATTAATATTGAAGTTATTAGGATCTCTAATTGGCCAGGCACTATATGGTTCGCCACCTATATATGTTATAACAGAATGCAACACCAACCCTAACATCATCATAATAGCTCTAAGAGAATCTAATGCATGTAAGCGTTCCGTTTTATGTGGAATAGTTTTCATTTGGTTGGATTTTAATGCTATAATTTGAAATTATTTACCCTCTGAGTCTGCTAATTTCTTAGTGTCAACATATTGCTGAAACCCAATAATCTTCCCATCTTTAAGAGACCAAAGATGCGCAGCTTGAACATCTATTTCCTCTTCTGTAGTTTTCATTTTAGCATGGTAACGAAGTGTCGCTAATACTTGATTGTTTGCCATATCATGCAGTTGGATATCTTGTAATGAAAAACTTGCATACTTATCTCCTAGACGTGAAAACACACCAGCTAGTACAGCATCTGGTCCTATATATGGATTGCCATCAGCAAGAGAGTTGCTTTCAGCTTCATTCCATACAATTTTAGGATCCATCATTCCTAGAACAGATGGTATATCTCCTTTTGAAAAATTTTCATAGACACTATTTATTATTCCAACATTATCAGGATTAGATAATAAGCCTAGCTGCTGCATAAACACAGTATTGTCCATAAAATCTTGTTCTTGAGTAATTTTTCCATCTTTCATTTTTACCAGAGTTACTCCTTGAATATCAACCGATCGATTAGTTGCTGGAATTCCGAAGAATTCACCAGTATGTTTTCCTTTGAAGTTCCAATGTTTCACGATATTATCTCCTTGACCAAAAACGTCTACAACTGTAAATTCGATGTCAGAAAAACCAGTTATAAAGTTTTGATAATAAACTTTGAAATTTTCGATACCTACGATGTTTTCCGGACTTGAAATAGCTGTAATATTCGCATCAAAATATTTTGAATTAATATTATCTATCTGGCCTTTATTCATAATGTCGTCCCATACTTGAGCATACATTTTTATGTTTGATTCCGTAGAATTGTTTTGACCAAAAGCCATTGCTATTGTAATAAATGATAGAAATACTAAGATTGGTAGTTTTTTCATTTGATTGATAAGTTTTAAAATTTGATATCGGTAGGATTAATAAATATGACGAGATCACAGTCTTTAGTGAAATTATGAAGTGCAGATTCTTTTTCAGAATCTATCTCGCAGACATAGAGATTTTCAGAATGCTTTAATTCCATTAGATGTTCATAGTTTTCTTTTTTTGAAATATCAGTAGTAGACACTTTTACATCATAATTTGTATTTAGAAAAAGTGAGATTACATCACTTTCAATAAAACCAGAACCTCCTATGATACCTGCTTTTTTCATCTTCTTGTTTAAAGAATAATTGAATGAGTTTAATAAATAAAAAAAACAGGCAGATGATAATCTAGTTGGTTGATTTCTTTTTAAACACTAAAACTAAATCGTTTAGTATTATCACGATTCTCTCCACAAAAATCGTTTCTGCCTGTTAGAATAGATCAGTATTGAATGATGTTAATTACTCAATAGATCAAATAAGTTTAGTTTATGTCAAGCTTTATTTTTATTCTGCTTCTTCAATAACTACCTTTTTTTCGGCTTCAATTGCTTGAAGATTTAAAACCACTTCAGTTGGATCCCAATAGCCAACTTCTCTTACAATTTTTCCATCAATAAATTGATAGGTAAGATGTATAGGCATGTCAATTGCTTTTCCATTTCCAGCCATAATGGCCTTCCAGTCTAGCCAGCAATTTACCCAAGTGTTTCCTTTATCTGTAACGACCATTTCATATTCTGGATCTTCACCTGTAAATCCTCTGCTTGAATAATTGGCATCATTAGCTTCGTGATAGGCAATGATGTCTTTTACAAGAATTGGAGTCTTTGAATTATTGAAAAAGGCTTTAGAAGAATCTGCATATACCGATGTATCGTAAGTCTTTGAATTGTAGTTCGCAATCAGTTTTTTTACCGTTTCAATCTCAGGTGATTCTTGCGTATAGCGTTTCTCTTTAGTTTCACAAGCTGTAAACAGAATTACAGTAATTGCTAATAGAAATAAATTTTTCATTGTGGTTGGTTTTAATGATTACTATTTTATTTCATGCTTAAATCTTTCACTAAAGTGAACGTGTAAGACCAAGTATCATCTAATGTTGCATTAAATTTTTCACGAATCTCTTTTGTTTTTGATTTACCATGTACGCTTTCGTAGATTTCCCAAACATTATCTCTGTCTGTATCTAAATCAGCAAAATCTTTAAATGGAGTAGATACAAAATAGTCTGCACCTTGTCCTCCCATAACACTGTACCAGTATCCTCTATTGTCGCCTTCTTTTTTAGCAAGAGTAGATGTAACATCTTTTACAACTTCGTTAAAAGCCATTGAATTGTTAACTTTAAAATTATTTACCCATACGATGCTCATGCCTTCTAACGCCGCTTTACGACTGTAATCTGACATGAATCTTGTGGTATTGAATTCAGTACTTTCTATATGAGGTGTAATGAAATCTAAAGCAATAGCTCTACAACTTTTTCCTGCTGGATCACTTTCATCCATTTCTGCCCAATTTTTTGCTCTTGCTGCTAATACATATACATTACCTTTACCTTGTAAACGATGCCATACATTCCAAGTGTCGGTTCCTTCGTTGTCTTTATAACATTTGTTCCATTTTTTTACACCTTCCGTAAAGTTAGAATCATGACCAAATTTTACAGTGAATTCTGTTAAGTTCAATATAAAGTTTTCATCTTCTTGCGCTTGTGCTGTAATAGGAAGCATAATTAAAAAGCATGCTACTAATAAAATTGTTTTAATCGTTTTCATAATAAAATAATAATTAATTGGTTGGTTAATAATTGATTAATACTCAATTACTAATTAAGTGATTATCTTGCATTTATGAAACACATCAAGGACGAATGGATGCATATATTGTCCGAAAACGGTATTCTGTTTATCGAATATTTTTCGGAAAAGGTGTATTGGACTTAACTATATAGTTTGTAATCTTTTAAGTAATTCTTCTTTTAAAGATTTACTAACAGGAATCGCTTTTTTTGCAATGACGATGTGGCTTGTCGCAATCTCATCAATTTGAGAAAGATTAATAATAAACGAGCGATGTACTCTTAAAAAGTGTTTGTTTGGTAATTTCTCATCCATATCTTTCAAGGTCATTACCAATAAGTATTCTTTGCCTTTAGAATAAATACGACAGTAATTACGTTCGGCTTCAATGTATAAAATATCTTTAATATCAACCTTGACCATTTTTTCATGGTGTCTAACAAAAATGCAGTCACTTAACATGAAAGGAGAAGGTTCAGATGTTGAAACGTTATCTACTATTTCATCATTTTTTTCTTGTTGAATACGATCTGCTGTTAATTCTATTGCTCGTTGTAAATCTAGTTTTTTGAAAGGCTTTGAAATGAAAGCATGTGGATGTGTGCTTTTTGCACGACTAAAGTTGGCTTCATCTGCATTGGCAGTTAGATAAATGACAGCAACGTCATGGATTTCTTTAATTAGTTTCACGGTTTCTATTCCATCAATATCTCCTTTTAAATTAATATCCATTAAAACAATATCTGGTAGATCTTGGTTAACACATGTTAAAGCTTCCTCTGCTCTTGGCACAATACCAATAACTTCATAACCAAGCGTAGTTAGTTGCAATGAGATATTTGCGGCTATTATCATCTCATCTTCAACAATCAATATTTTTATAGGTGTACTCATTTATGCTGCTGATTTAATTTTAAATTCGAATAATACAGAAGTTCCATTGACGTTTTTCTCTTCCATATTTCCGTTGAGTTGTTGTGTAAGAAGTTTAATAAGTTGTGATCCGAAACCTGTGCCTTTTGGAGCTGTTCCAATGGTCTTTCCAATACCATTATCAACCACCTTTAAGGTAAGAGTTTCTGGATTTGATTGGATTAAACTTATTTTTATTTTTCCTTTGCTGTCCTTTGGAAATGCGTACTTCAGAGCGTTTGTCAAGAGCTCATTAACGATGAGTCCAATAGGAACAGCTGTATCGACATCTAATTCTAGTTGCTCCATGGCGCAATCAATTTTAACTTTATCTTCAGCATTGAAAGTATCTAATATTCCATCACTTAAATTAAGGAAGTAATCTTTCATATCAATACTGCCTAAGTTATCTCCTTGATAGAGTTTTTGATGAATAATTCCCATCGATTGTACTCTGTTCTGACTAGCAATCATAGCATCTTTTGTAGGAGAATCTTCTAATTGAGCAGATTGTAAAGCAATTAAGCTTTTTACCAGTTCGAGATTGTTTTTTACACGATGGTGAATTTCTTTTAATAATAATTCGTTTTGTTGATTCTTTGTGTCTAATGCACCATTTAAAGTTTCTAATTTCTGATTTCTTTTTTGATTTTTTCTATAATTATAAAACACGCCGAATAGAATAAATGCTAATAGAGTGGTAAGTATGATATATAAAATCTTAGTGCGTTTTTGCTGACTAATTTTATCGTCCTGAAATAAGATCGTTGCATTTTTTTTGCCTACCTCATACTTTGCTTGGGAATCAGTTTCTAGACTTAAGATAATATTATCCTTATAAGATTCTAATTCTGAAACATAAAGCTGATGATAATACAACGCCATTTTATTATCACCAAGAGATTCGTAAATTTCAGAAACATGCATATAGTTTTCCCATAAATTCCGTGTTCTTCCCGTTTGTTTGATAAGCTCAATAGCTTTTAAGTTGTATGGTAAGGCTTCTTCATAATTTCCTTGCATTAGATAAACATGACCAATATTTGCCAATGACGGAATTAAATAGCGATCAAGTCCCATTTTTTTGGAGTTATCAAAATTGGCTTGATAATCTATGATTGCGTCCTCATATCGATCCATATATTTGAAGATGTTTCCTCTCCAGTTAATAGATGCCATCATTGGTACTCCTGTTTCACCTAATTCATTATACGTGTCAATTGATGCATTTATTGATTCCAAAGCCTTTTCTAACTCAAAGCCTGTAAATAGTTGACTATTGGCTTTAAAACGATAGGAGAGCGCCAAATCTTCTTTAGCATTAATTTCTTTTTGAATGATGATGGCTTTATCACAATATTTAACGGCTTGGTTATAATTGTTTTCATAATATAATAGATCTCCAATATGAGCATAGCATTGCGCAATTCCTTTTTGATTATCTAATTTTTCGTAAAGATCTAAGGCTTTATATACATAGTTTTTTGCTTGATTATAATCGGCTTTTAAAGTATGGAGTTCTTTAATATCAATATAAGTGTCGGCAAGATTATTCTCATTATTCTGGCTTTCATAAATGTCTTTTACTTTACTGAAATAGTACAACGCAGAATCAAGTTTAGAATATTCTTTATGATAAATAGCTAAATAGCGATAGGATTGTGCAAGCGTATTTTGATTATTCGATTGTTTTGAAAGTAGAATTGCTTTTCTGGAATTAACTCCAAGAGCTGTTGAATCTTTAGTACTATTTTTATGTACGGCTAACCAATTCACTAATTCATCTAATGTCGATAAATTTGAATCTGATTGTTGCGCAATAGTATTGAATGTACAAAAAAGTACAAATATTATGGTCAGCTTTTTAATCATTAGTCTTTAATAAAGCTATTAAAAAGACTTTAGGGAAAGTTAAAGATCTGTCTCTTATACACATCTCCG